>JAEIGA010013780.1_pt1 | contig 12293 bp, 9 predicted proteins | sample 9270691 | NCBI WGS metagenome assembly JAEIGA01 (sample SAMN17057246, study PRJNA624740) | gut metagenome | biome: biome; isolation source: fecal sample | host: Bos grunniens | place: China: Xizang | collected 2019
CGTTTATCTATAATTTCTCCAAGTCACTTTGGTATGAGTTCAAACCTAAGGGCGTGAATATCACCGTGATGACTCCAGGTGCAGTAGATACCGAACTCTTTGGCTTGGCGCCTCACTTACGCCGTTTGGCGGTGAACTTAACCGTGGCTATCCCACCAGAGAAACTGGTGAAACGAGCTTTGAAGAAGATGTTCCGAGGCAAGAAAGCCGACATGCCAGGTGTAATCAACCACCTCTGCACACCACTTCTCAAGCACACCCCAGATTGGCTGGTGAACTTAGCCATCAAACTCGTCGGCAAATTCCAAAAATAACCCGCTACCCCCTAAACAGTAGCGGCTCTGCCGCGTCCACTAAACACTAATCGCCGTTTATGTATTCCATAGACGGCGATTTTCCCTTTATTTCCCCCTTATTTGCCACCTGTCTCCATAGGAACTTCATAGGAACCTCATTGGAACTTCATAGGAACTTCACCGAGTCTTTGCCTTGAGATCACCGAGAGATAAGCATAGGATAAGCAATGATTGTTACGGGCTTCACCCTATAGGTTATAGGCTAGAATATAATAAGTGCGGGCTTTTTGAAGTCCGCACTTTTATATCACTCATTTCTATATTGTTTTGCTCATCTGGTAACACATTGCCCTTTATGAGCAAAGCAATATTTTACAATTGATATTTAATTATTTTTATAGCCTTCTCGAAAGCGTATTTTTGTTCCTTCAAAAAAGTAATTATCATTGTTGTTGTTTATCAAAAATAATTTTTGTTAATTTATTACAATATACTACAATTTTGGTAGTGATAACTCAAATTTCTCTATTGCCTTGAGTGTCAGGCGAGAAAAAGCATAATTGTCCAGATCGGACAAATGTACCACCACCGTGTCAGGAATCTCAGGAAGTTCTGACACGTTTTTTATTACAAACCGCGCATGCAACTTCTGATGCGACAGCACATGCGTCAGCTCCAATATTTTCTCGCCTTTCGCCTTTCGCCTTATCGCCTCTTCGCCTGTGCGCTCTGCGCACACAAATTCCCAGAGGTGTTTCCAAATATCGTTGCCTTTGCGTTGGTGGATCAAAGTTGTCTTCTCGGGCGTGATATATATGGTATACTCCAAGTATCTATCCCGCACTTTCGCCCTAGGTTTGCGCACGGGCAATAGTTCTACCGTATTGTTAGCCAATGCTTTACACCATGTATTGAGCGGACATGTACTGCAATCTGGTGCCGTAGGTACACAATGCAAAGCACCTAGCTCCATGATGGCCGAGTTGAACAATCTTGGGTGTTCTCTATCCAATAAATCCTCTGCCAATTGGCGGAAATGTTTCTTGCCTTGAGTGGTGTCAAAAGCGATCTCACAGTCGTACAATCGTGACAATACGCGATACACATTGCCATCCAGCGCAGGATAGGGCAGATCAAAAGCAAACGAAGCAATCGCTCCTGCTGTATAATCGCCTACACCAGGCATACTCTTGAGCGCAGAGAATATTTGTTCAGAGTTCAGGAGTTCAGAAGTCTTTCCTTTGGCGACCGAGGGTGTTGATTCGGTCGCAACGTTGTTTATGTTGTTGTTATTCAACTTAAACATCTCATGCTCCCGCATCAACTGCGCCGCCTTATGTAGATTGCGCGCGCGCGAGTAGTAGCCCAGTCCTTGCCAGTAGAGGAGCACCTCGTCTTCCTGGGCATCTGCCAGCGACTGGATATCTGGAAAACGCGTGATTAGGCGATGATAATACTCCATACCTTGCGCCACGCGTGTTTGCTGCAAGATGATCTCCGAAATCCATATTTTATATGGGTCCGTAGTCTCGCGCCAAGGCAGGATACGATGATTCATATCGTACCATTCGTTTAACTTACTATGCAGCAACTCCTTATTCATTTTTCAAATGCAAAGATACTACTTTTTTTGCAAAACACAAAAAATATTTAAATTTATCAAAAAAAGTGTTGATTTTTTTGCCTAAACTCTTGCGTATGTCATTTATTTATAGTACCTTTGCACCCGAATTCGGTTTTTGCGAACGGAATTTATAGGGAACATGCAGTCATATGATTGCCCAAAAGCGAAAAATGTATAACTGATTAAATATAAAATTATTATGACAAAAGCAGAACTCGTTAATGCAATTGCAATCCAAACTGGATATGACAAAACAACTATTTTGAACGTAGTTGAGTCTGCAATGCACAACATCAAGAAGACAGTAGCTGAGGGTGAGGCTGTATACCTCCGTGGTTTCGGTAGCTTTGCTACTAAGACTCGTGCAGCTAAGGTAGCTCGTAACATCACTAAGAATGAGTCAATCATCGTGCCAGAGCACAAGATCCCATCATTCAAGCCAGCTGATAACTTCACAGAACTTTTAAAATAAACTATTAATACATTACAATTATGCCAAACGGTAAAAAGCACAAAAGACATAAAATGTCTACCCACAAACGTAAAAAACGTTTGCGCAAGAATCGTCATAAGCATAAATAAGCTTTGACGCATTACTAACAGCTTTGTGGTTTATAGCTATTTGGGCGCAAATAGCTAGCCACAAGGCATTTTTTTTAATAGGGCACTCGTGCCCGCAAATTGAATTATTGACATATGAAAAGCGAATTGATTGTGGATGTTACTCCACAGGAGATTGCTATTGCGCTGACCGAGAACGACCGACTCATGGAGGTTAACCGCGAAAAACGCGGTGTGGATACCTTCGCCGTGGGAAATATCTACTACGGAAGAGTCAAGAAGATCATGCCTGCGCTGAATGCAGCCTTCGTGGATGTAGGACATGAGAAAGAAGCTTTTCTGCACTACCTTGATTTAGGAACTGAGTTTCTTACACAGCAAAAGTATGTCACCAAGCTAGTCTCCGACCGTAGACGAATACCCGAGATCCATAAGATCGAACGACAAAATCAATGCGGCAAGGACGGACAGATAGGAGATTTTCTCAAAGTGGGAGATCTGATCCTAGTGCAAGTGACCAAAGAGCCTATCAACTCCAAAGGACCACGACTCAGCGCCGAGATTTCTATCACCGGACGCAACTTCGTATTGATTCCTTTTATTGATAAGGTGATGGTCAGCAGCAAAATTAGCCGACAAGCCGAAAAAGGACGACTCAAACAACTCGTACAATCCATTAAGCCACAAGGCTTTGGAGTAATCGTACGCACTGTAGCTGAAGACAAGCGTGTGGCCGAATTGGACAACGAACTACGAATACTCGTTAAGCGTTGGGAAGACTGCGTTCGCACATTGCAACGCAAGGAGCCTGTTAGCCTCATCAGCGAAGAACTAGGAAGAACCATCGGTATTATCCGTGATATTTTCTCACCAAACTTTGAGAGTATCCATGTCAATGACAAAGAGGTCTATGAGGAGATCAAGCAATATTTGGATCTCATAGCACCAGAATCATCTAAAGTAGTAAAACACTACACGGGCGAACAACCAATCTTCGACAAATTTGACATCACACGTCAGATGAAGACTGGACTCGGACGCACCGTGGGATTCAAGAAGGGTGGATACCTTATCATGGACAAGACCGAAGCACTGTTCTCCATCGATGTGAATAGTGGTAGCAAGAAACTCTTTGAAGACCAAGAACAGAATGCATTCCATTTCAACATGCTAGCAGCTGATGAAATCGTGCATCAACTTCGTCTAAGGGATATTGGTGGAATCATTGTTGTGGATTTCATTGATATGGACGACAAAGCTAATCAACAATCGCTGTATGATCATATGCGTAAGTTGATGGATAATGACAGAGCAAAACATAATATTTTGCCTCTCAGCAAGTTTGGACTTATGCAGATCACTCGCCAACGCGTGCGCCCTGCGGTGGAAATGCAGGTGATGGAGACATGTCCAACATGCTTGGGAAAAGGAAAAGTGCAACCTTCTATCCTCTTTACTGATCAGGTACAAGAGCTGATAGAAACGATGAAAGCACAGTATGGCAGAGGTTTGCGCCTACACTTGCATCCTTATATTTATGCCTATGTTTCTAAGGGCATATGGAGCATTAAAAAGCAATGGCGTATCAAATACGGAGTCCATACCATTGAAAACCAAAGTTTAGGAATGCTAGAAACCAGATTCTTTAATCGAATAGGTGAAGCATTGACTATCCCAGCTACAGACGAAGAAAACAAGGCGTCAGAAAAGCAAAATTAATCTAAAAAGCCATCTAATCATACCGATTAGATGGCTTTTGTTTGCGTATGTGCATTTTTTATTGTACCTTTGTGGCAAAATTCTATTACTATGAATAAGCAATACCAAGAACTCAAAGTAGAGCAGGGCACATATATTCCTCAGCCTGCTATGCAGTATCCTCAGGAGAATCCTTATGAGCGTACGCTCTTTCCTAAGCAAATCAAAAATATTGAATTTGATGAGCATTATCCCTATCTCAATGATAACTTTAAATACAAATTAGGTCTATATGTGGGCTATTATGTGATAGCTCGTTGTTTGCTTAACTTGAAACTACGCATACAAATGGGTTTGCGTGTGCGCGGAAGAGAGGTACTGAAGAAATACAAAAAAGAACTTTCTCAAGGTGCTATCACCATAGCCAACCATGTCTATCGTTTGGATTATCCTTGCGTGCTAATAGCCACGAAGCGTACACATACTACGCGAGTACCTATGTTCGCACCTAATTTCCGCACCAAAGATGGATTTTTTATGAATCTAGCGGGCGGAGTGCCTATTCCAGATTCAACTACTAATATGTCAGCGCTCAAGAAGTTCAACGAGGCTTTCGATGAGTTTCATAGTCGTGGTTATTGGTTCCATATTTTTCCTGAGGCGTGTAGATGGGATATGTATAAACCGTTGCGACCTTTCCAAAAGGGAGCGTTCACCATGAGCTATAAGTACGGCAAACCATTGCTGCCATGCGTGATCACCTATCGTGAGCGTAAAGGTATCTTCCGCCTGTTTGGTCCTAAAGAATTGCCATTATTGACTGTCACTATAGGCGATCCAATCCTCCCTGATACTACTCAGCCACGCAAAACGGAGGTAGAGCGCCTGCGCAATGTGGCACATACGCAGATGACACAAATGGCGGGTATTAGCCATAATCCATGGCCAGCTTCTTGGGGCAATCAGTAAACACTAAACAGTAGCGGCTCTGCCGCGTCCACTAAACTCTAAACAGTGCTATACCGCATCTTCGACGATATGACTGAGTGTAGCGAGCAAGAAGTAGCTCGCTTGTTGCCATTGGTCAGCGAGCAGCGCCGCGAGCAGGCGCTGCGCTATACCCATACCTTTGGCCAATACTGCTGCCTCAAATCCTACGAGATGCTGCAGCAACTCCTCACCTCTTGCCGATATCCCATATCCAATAGCCCCTTAGGGCGTCCAATAGCGGCTTTGCCGCGTCCCATAAATACGCCCACATTCCTCTACAACGAGCATGGAGCGCCTTATATAGAGCATGGTCCATATTTCTCTATTTCGCATAGTAAACAGGGGATAGCGGTGGCGATAAGTAATCAGCCCATAGGCATTGATATAGAGGCTATAAGGCCGCTCAACGTGGGATTGGTACATAAGGCTATGAATCCTCAGGAGCAAGCTCAGATAGTAGCTGCAACGAATCCTGCGCAGGAGTTTATTCGACTCTGGACACGCAAAGAGGCATATGTGAAGATGCAGGGGACGGGTATTATATCCGATATGCATGAGATATTGCAGGACACACAAAACCTATTATGGCACGAAATAGTAGATATCGACAAGGGATATATCTGCACAATAGTTACTAAAAATGAGTAGAAACGATATTCTGCTTATTTTTTTAGCAAAATATTTGGTCATGTCAAAAAAAAGCAGTACCTTTGCACTCGCTTTCGAAAAGGAAGTTACATGGTGGCTATAGCTCAGCTGGCAGAGCATCGGATTGTGGTTCCGAGTGTCGTGGGTTCGAGCCCCACTAGTCACCCAAAAAGAACGAAATACCTTTTGGTATATCGTTCTTTTTTTTGTGAGTAGTATATGGGCTCGAAATAATCGTGCCCTTTTGGCTAAGAACCCATCTAAAGGGGCCCCCGAAAATCTGCGATTTTTGGGGAGAGCGAGATGTCGCGGCTACTTTTAACTACGGAGTAGTTTTGTGTAGCAAGCGGCAAGCGAGCGAGAGCCCCACTAGTCACCCAATTAGATGGTACTAACAAAAAGAGAGGTCGTTGACCTCTCTTTTTTATTTCTTGTTCTTAATTGGCTGTGCTTTCTGCGTTTCCACTTGTGCTTTGATCTCCTGCCATGCTTTTTCGGCGTAGGGAGTTAGGGTGGTGTAAACCACCGACTTTTCCCTTAGTTCAGGCTTGATAAATTGAAACTGCTTATCTAGATTGTGTAAACATAGCACAAGTGCCACAATCACGATGCCCCATTTGGCGGTGCCAAACACGCCTCCCAATAGGCGATTGATCCAACCTAACTGAATCTTTTGGAAGAGTTTGGATAGTAGTCGTGCCACGATGTTGAGTCCCAATGCGATACCCGCAAAGAGCAGGGCATATGCTACCACGATGCAGGCGGTGTCGCTCCATTCGAACTGTTGCATCATCCAACTGGCAAATGCGGCACTCCACCATTTGGCACCTAAGAAGCCCAAGATGATAGCAGCTATCGAACTGATTTCTACAATCAACCCCTTCATCAGACCTCTGATGAGGCCGATGAGTAGGGGAAGAAGTATGAGTATATCAATCCAAGTCATTGATATAGAAGAATTCAAAATAATTTATTTTTTTGAGTATTCGAAACCTGGCTTATATTTGCCATTTTCGTCGTACAACCAATGTTCGTCACCGTCATACAATTGTAGATCATCTACCGAACGGATAGAGATGGACCAATCACTAGCTTCTGGTGGGTATCTATTGTAATTCTTACCGTTGTCGTAGTAGAAACCTAGAATACCCACTACATTGCCTACATAATTAGATGCTGGTAGATAGAAGTGTGCAAATTTTGCATACTCTGATGTAGAAACAGCACTGTGATTGTTGTTATTATCGTAGAATACGCGTGCTTGAGGGAAGTTCATATTCTCTGTTGTAGGCGCAAAGACATTGGCATTTCTGTCTGTCTCAGGATCGCCAGTAGTGCAGTTGGCAGGTGTACCATTGTTGTAGTATTGTCCTGTGAAGTGTACATTCTTGATACATACCAACTTAGCATCCAATTTGCGTGCATCTTCGAGGTTGAGTGTGTCATTATAGTCAGTAATCTCCAATGTGTCGTAATGCAACTGGCTTTTATCTGGCAAACCAATGCACTTGGTGCGTGCTTTGAAGATAGCAGCAGGGATACGACCTGCAGCCCATCCTACTTTCTCTTCTGCTTTGTTAGCATAGATATTGTTGTTGTAAGATGGCATGCAGAGTTGTGGTTGGTTAGCATAGCGACCAATAGCCAATCCATCTATGCGAATCAAGATCTCTTGTCCGATTTGGTACATGCCGTTGGCAGAACCCAGATCTACAGACAGGCGCAATGCTTGTTGCTCGTTTCCTTTCATTTGTTGGATGCACAAGGTCTTGTAGAAGTTGCCTGTATAGTCGTCGGTAGTGATACGACCGCGTATATAGAGTGGATTCTCGTCATTTGCAGGAATAGTATCGATTGAGAATAAGTAGTAGCTACCTGCTTTCGAACGCTCGCGGTACAACTCTGGCAAGCAATAGTTGCCTTCCTCGCTCATATAGCCACAACTAATATCCTTCAGTTGATTAAGATCGAGTAGTGTACCTTGTGCAATAAGCTCTTGCGCTTGGTCCTCCGTCAAGAAAACCTTAGATTCGTCTATTGCAGGTGGTGTACAAGCTGCACACAATGCCACGAGGGCGATATATAGAATCTTTTTCATATTTGCTTAGAATTTATATTGGATATTGAGATAGAAGTTAGTTCCCCAAGCATAGTAGTACTTAGCAGGGAATTTCCAAGCGTTAGGACTGATCACAGAGTTCTCTTTGTCATCTACACCTTGGCGTGTTTGACGAGGCAAACGAGCTTGTTGATAGCCACCTGTCTTGAAGTGGGTATTGTTGAGCAAGTTGTTTACAGTCAAGTTTATAGAGATAGACTGACGGTTAGGCAAGTAGATAAGTTTACCTACGCTAACATCTACGAGGAAGCGATGGAGTGGATTGCTAGCTGTCAAGCTCTCTTGGTCTGATAGCAAGTTGTATGGGTAATCCAATTGAGGAACGCCATATTGATCATAAATGATATTGTTCTCAGCATCTCTTCTAAACGCGTCTGGTTTATCAATCAATGGATTGTATTGTGGGTGATGAGAATATACATCCTTGTACGAACCATTAACCATACTACCATCAGCGCGTTGGCCGGTGAAGAGACCTTGCATACGGCGAGCTGGTGCGTAATCCAGGTAGTTCCAATCGAAGTAGTTCACGGTGATATCAGCAAACCACATCTTTGGGTGGAAGAAGCTGAGTTTCAAGCTTGAGTTGAGTTGTGGACCAGTAGCTACGCGCAAACCTTTGATTAGCACGCTGTCGCGTTGCTCATAGATTGGTTTGCCATTCAAGTCCTCAGACAATGCCATACCGTTCTCAGCTGATGTGATAGCGAGGGCATTGCTTGTGTAGCGATAGTCGCCGATGCTGAGTGCACCAGTCAAGGTGAAGTAGGTACCCAGTTTCACAGAAGCAGCAGCTTCTACACCCATATGACGGCGGTTGATGCCTGTCAGAGATTGGTTTACGAAGGTGCGAGCCTCGTCGTCATAGTAGCCGTTGAGCTCGGTGCCGTTCCAGAATTGTGTGAAGAATCCAGTAACGCGACCACGAACGAGTGGGTAGTTGAATGAGTAGGTCAAGTCGCCGCCTACGATCTTTTGGCTAGCACCGAAGTACTCTTGTAGCCATGAGGTACCATCTTGTTGTGCGTAGAATGCAGCATAATCGTGGCGATAGATATTCTCGACAGCACGGTCGTGTACGCGTGGCGAGATATAGGCATCGCGTGCGAGAGGTGCTTTGGTCTCGGCCAATGCGTTCAGTTTCAATTGGTTGCGACCATCAATCTTATAGGTTGCACCTACTTTGAATGCAGGATCTACGAAGTGGTGTGCATATCCCATCAAGCGGGTAGGTACATCTTGTCCGTTGAGCACAGCGTCTGCATAGCTTGCTAGGTAGTAGGTGGCATTTTCTGGATTCAATTTAGCCAAGTACCATGCGCGTCCATTGAGCATGTCGGTGCTGCGTTGCATAGAAGAGTAGGTGAGTTGGAGTGCGTAGTAGAAATCTACTTCGTTCCATTTCCACTCGTTTTGAGCCCAAAGTTTAGCACCAAGCATATTGATGCGATAGTCATAGCCAAAGCGACCGTTGTCTTTCACCGCTGCGTTAGGGTTGCGCAGGTCGTTTTGTTTTACATTCTCGATGTCGACTTGTGTCAAACCGATATTGGTAGCCAATTCCTTGATGTCGCGCTCTGCGAATGGATCCACATCGATCCATTGGTTGCCGCCGAGTAGGTCATCTACGGTCTTGTAGTGGATACCTTGTGATGCTTTGAGCTCCAAACCTGCGGTCAGGGTCATATGATCTACCGATGTGTTGCGGTAGAGTGCGTTAGCCACAGCCTCTTGGATATCGTTGTGACGACGCTCTACAATATAGCGAGCAGAACCTTCTGGGTTGTTTGCATTGTTAGCATAGTTAGCTGCATAGAGAGCATCCCAATCGATTTGGGTAGCTTTGTCGTCGCGGCTTGTCCAGAGGTCGGTGAGGGTGTTATAGGTTTCCATATCAATAGATGAACCTATATATTGTCCATTCACATAACCACCTTCGCTTAGTTCTGTGCCATTCAGGCCCGTAGTGATGAAGTTACCGTTCTTGTCAATTTGTCCATCCCAGAGGAATGAAGGCATGTTGCGATAGTAGTCAGGACGAGGGTCTGGTGCGTTGTAGAAGGTGAGCGCTGAGTTGCTGTAGAAAGAGTAGTGATAACCAGCAGCCACCTTGAGGTGGTTCTCTTCGTCGATCTTCCAATCGAAGCTAGCGATAGCAGTTGGGTCGTAGCTATGTACGATGCGTGAGTTGCGCACTTTGCCATCTTGGTAGCCCCAGTATGGGTTGTAGTTGTTGTGTCCCCAAGTGGTTTTGTTGTATTGGTTGGTTAGATCATATGTCTCTTGTGTGAGCGCAGATGATTGTCCGCGGCGAGTAGGAGCACCGAAGGTGATGAGCGATAGGCGCATATTCTTGCCCCATTGTTTCTCAGCGGTGAAGAAATAACCTACAGAGCTGTATGAGATACCTTCGCCGATTTGACCTTTGATGTCGATATATGGGCTATAGCGCCAAGCCAATTGTGCGGCGAAGGCCCATCCGTTCTCCATGAGTCCGCTAGAGTAGGTAGCACGAGCAGCACCTTTGTAGTTGCGGTTGGTACCAGCAAGTGCCACTTTCCAACCTTGTGCGTAGTTGGTAGCTGATTGCAGATAGTTGGTTGCTTTGCCGATAGAACCGAAGGTGAAGTTGTTAGCCTCGATGCCTTCTACTACCTCTTTGTAGCGTGTAGCGTCGTTGAGTCCGCCCATCGCAGAGAAGTTGAATTGTCCGCGTTCAGCAGAGTTGAAGCTAAGTCCTTCGATGTAGTTCTCTTCGTAGATCTGCTCGTAGCCGCGACCGCGATAGCGGGCGTTGGACCATGCGAAGGATACTGTACTGTTGAATACATCCTGACTCGCACTCGTAGCAGAGGCTACAGCTTGACTTTTACCTTCGTCATCGTTGAGATCCATCTCGTTGAGGTTGAGTAGAACTTCCTCGCGTGCCTCAGTCACAAAGTCGTGTTGCATCACTACATCGCCCATGTCATTGAGTTGGTTCTCCTCGAGTAGAACGAGGAGTACATCTGAGATGTATCCAGTAGCTTCGATGATTACTTCCTCGTCGCCTGCCTCAAGGTAGGTGAGCGAGAATTTACCTTCGTTGTTGGTGTTAGTGGTGATGCCTTGGTTGGCCAGAATCACCGTCACACCTTCAATTGCTTGTTGGTCGGAGTTGATAATCCGTCCCACCAATCGTGTTTGTGCGTTGACCATACAGGTCATTGCCAACACCATTGCAAATAAGATTAGTCGTTTCATATGATTGTAAAAAAAGTGTTTTTTCTTTTTGTTTCATGCCCTTCGGGCTTGGTTCACGCACCTATGGTGCTGTTTCAGTGTCCTTTAAAACTCATGAAACTTTGAAACATGCGACTTTGTCGCGTGAAACAAGTGGCTCTGCCACATGAAACTATGGAACCTGTAGCCGCTTTGCGGCTTAAAACTCCGCTGTCTTAGGTGTTCGTGGGAATGGTATTACATCGCGGATGTTTTGCATACCGGTTACGAACAACATCAGGCGCTCAAAGCCGAGGCCAAAGCCTGCGTGAGGTGCTGCACCAAAGCGGCGGGTATCCAAATACCACCACATATCCTTCATAGGAATATCGCGGCGCTCAATCTCAGCGTTGAGTTTGTCGAGGCTCTCCTCGCGTACGCTACCGCCGATGATCTCGCCGATTTGTGGGAAGAGTACATCGGTACCTTGTACGGTCTTGTCGTCGTCGTTGATCTTCATATAGAAGGCCTTGATATCCTTTGGATAGTCGGACATGATGACAGGTTTATTGAAGTGCTCCTCTACCAAGTAGCGCTCGTGCTCAGAAGCCAGGTCCTCGCCCCATGTGCATGGGAATTCAAATTTCTTGCCGTTCTTCACTGCCTCTTGTAGGATGTTGATACCCTCGGTGTAGGTTAGGCGGATGAAGTCTGTTTTCACTACAGATTTCAGGCGCTCGATGAGGCCTTTGTCTACAAATTGGTTGAGGAATTCTAGGTCGTCCATGCAGTGGTCGAGGGCCCATTGTACGCAGTACTTGATGAAGTCCTCTTCGAGGTCCATGAGTTCATCTTTTTGGATGAAAGCAACTTCTGGCTCGATCATCCAGAACTCAGCCAAGTGGCGTGGGGTATTGCTATTCTCAGCGCGGAAGGTAGGACCAAAGGTGTAGATCTTACCAAGCGCCATAGCAGCGAGCTCGCCCTCTAATTGACCAGATACGGTGAGGCTGGTTTGTTTGCCAAAGAAGTCGTCGCTATAGTCGATCTTGCCCTCTTCATCTTTCTTAAGGTTGTAGAGGTTTTTGGTTGTCACTTGGAACATTTGTCCAGCACCCTCGCAGTCACTGGCTGTGATGATAGGGGTGTGGAAGTA
>JAEIGA010013781.1_pt1 | contig 12292 bp, 16 predicted proteins | sample 9270691 | NCBI WGS metagenome assembly JAEIGA01 (sample SAMN17057246, study PRJNA624740) | gut metagenome | biome: biome; isolation source: fecal sample | host: Bos grunniens | place: China: Xizang | collected 2019
ATAAGAATTTTTGGTACTTATGAAACAAGGACAGGTGAGTAATATGTTGCAATTTGATAAACAAGGATTAGCAAACGTAATTTTAACCAAACTTGAAATTCAATTAGAATATGCTTGTATTGCTTGGAAAACTGAAGTATTAAATAAATTAAAACATCCATTTTTTGGAACTGATGCGAGACCAGAAGTAGATCATGAAATTAAAAAAGAAAGTAATAAGATTATAGCATATTTAAAAGCCAATACTTATGTTTTGGCGGACTCTTACGGAACTGGTAGTTTGATGTTAAGCGATAATCCAGGATTTAAAGCATATATGTTAAGTGGAAACATTAATCCTGCTAGAAGTGGAAACATTAATCCTGCTAGAAAAGGTAAGGCTATTGTTGGTAGACCAAAAGGAACTTATGTTGATATTTTTGGTAGAAAACATGAAACTTCTGGAGCTTTTGAGGGGATTAACATTGAAGGGAAAATAGTTAATTATGGTAAAAAGCGAAGATTTACTGGTACATTATTTTCAAAGAAATTTAAAATTGAACCAGCAGCACCTTCTTATGCTATACAAATGGCGGACAAATGGTTACATGAAACATATTTACCTAATGCATACAAATTAGCAATACGAGAAGTTGATTTTGCAAAATATTTAAAAGAATCTTAGGAGGAGGATGAAATGTCATTAAGGTCAGAAGAAACAATGGAAGCGTTTATTAATAAAATAATACGAAATCCAGAAATAATGAATATTTTAAACTTGCCTACTATTCTTAAAACAGACACAGAAGAAATTAAAACGCAAAAAAGAAAAAGAATTATTGATAAAGTAATTGTAAAATCTTCACAAGAATTTACTGAATTGGCAAAAAAATTTCCAGACATTACCATTGATGGAATAACTTATAGTGATTATGGAAAGACAAGAATTTCTATATCTATGGCACAAAGTATTAAAATGAAAAGTTATTTATTTGGAAATCCACAAATAGATATTAACATTTATTATGATAATACAAATATGCCACATGTTTTTAAATTGTTAGATTTAATCTCTGATGAGTTTTCAGGACAAGATTTAGTTGTTGATTTGGGAAATGAAAAACAAATGATAAAAAAAATAAAGTGTGAAGGTATAACTTCACAAGTTGCTATGATTAATAATTATGAAAGAATTGGTATAAGGTTTAGCTTTTATGCTACTTTATATAAAAATTAAGAGAAAGAGAGGAAAATAAAGAATGGGAAGTATTTTAAAAAATAAAGGTGGTTTAGTTATTGATAGACCAGGAAATGTTTTATTTATTCCTGTTACAGCTGATGGAACTTTAGATTATGCAAATGCTATAAGAAATACAGCTGTAATTAATACAATAACTGTAACAAATTCAAAGACAAAGACTGAAATACCTGATGGAAATAGTTTTTATCCAGCAGGAGATAGAGTAACAGCAATAGCTGGAACAGTTGCTATCGAATTTTCAACAGTTGATCCTACAATCTGGGCTATGTGTTCAGGTAATGAAGTAGTAAATACAAACAATGACACAATGCTTAAAATATATGATTATGATAAAATTGGAGAAGATAACGTAATTGAATTTTCAGATCAATATAAAACAGGTGGCTTTGTTCAAGTAATAGGATCTGACGGAACAACTTATGAAAAAGTAGAAAGTTCACCATCAACAGGAGAATTTTCAATTGCTTACGCTGATAATAAAACAACTCTTACTTTTGCAGCAGCAGATGCTAATAAAGACGTAGCTGTTTCAATGCAAGTAGTTGCTAAAACAATGTCATATTCACAAGGCAGAAAAGCTATGAAAAATTATAAAATCGTAATTGACACAGAATATTCTACATTAAATGATACAGAAAAAATACCAGTTAATGTTGAAGTGTCACAAGCATCTGTATCTGGAGATATGGTTGATGCACTACAAAAAGATCCTAGTGCAACAAAGACATTAACATTTAATATGTATGCTCCATTACCAGGAGAACAACCATATCAAGTTAAATTTAAAGATTCAAGTAATTAATTTGATTTGAAATTATGAAAAAAAATGAGGCACACATTTCTTTAGATGTGTGCCTTTAATAAAACAGGAGGCATAAAATGAAAAAAGAAGGAAAAATATCAATAGAAACAATGTCTGGCATAGGGAAAAAAAAGAAAATAGCAGGAAGGGAATATATGATTTTACCCGTTAATATTAGGGATATGTGTTATATTATGGGGGAATCTGAAGATACACCAAAATTAATTATTATAGATAAACAAAAATTAGAAACAGATGATGATTTAAGTTGGCAATTATTTGGATTGAATGTAACAAATCCAGAAATAAAAAAAGTATTTATGAACATAATAAATAAATACGTTTTTTATTGTGTGGGTGATGAAAAAATACCTATGACCGAAGAACTTTTAATAGAACATAATTGGAGCTTTAAGGAAATAGGTGAATTTTTATATACATGGGCTCAAATATCGGACTAAATTTGGAATCCAAAGAGGATAACGAGGAGGATTCCAAAAATGAAAAAACAGATTGGGGATTAATTTTTATGTTGTTAAAATCAAGAGGTTTTACACATGAAGAAATTCTTAATTTGAGTTATCCACAATTTAATGCTTATATGAAAAACATAAACAATCCGTTAAGTTATTCAATTACTATTCCTTACATGGGAGGAAATGATAACGAAAATGAAAATGAAAATAATAAAGTTGAAAGTAAAGAAGAATTATTAAGTATAATTGCAAGTATGAATAATGATTTTGCTTAATAAAGGAGGCGAACAAATGGCAGAAGATGCAGAAACTAAAAAAATTGCACGTTTGGATTTTGATGTTAAAAATGCGATTAATAATTTAGATATAATAGATAAAAAATTAAAAAGTATAGCTGAAAGTAGCAATTTGTATGCTAAACAAATAGGGAAAAATATTGGAAGTTCTTTTGATTTTTCTAAAGTTTTAAATGTAGATTCTTTCTCTCAACAATTAAGCAAGGTTACCAATATAAGTGAAGCACAAGCTAAAAGATTAGTTACAAACATGATGAGAAACGAACAAAATGTTACGGCTAAAACAAAGATAGAACAAGAAAAAAGACAAACAGCTATAACACAAAACAACGCAAGGCAATTAACAAGTCAAGCTAAAACGGCTGATAAGGAAATATTAATTAATGCTAATAAAAATGCAAGAATTGAAATAGACAATAATAAACATGCAAATAAAATGGAAGAAATAAATACGAGGCAAGCAAATTCGGTTAAAACATTGTATGATAGAGTTGCAAATTATGCAGAAACATATTTAATTTATCAAGGATTCAATATATTAAAAGAAGCTATTTCAGATGTTATAGATGAAATGGTTGAATTAGAAAATTCTATGGTACAAATAGATAGAGTTCTTAATGAATCCTCTTTAGATATAGATGACTATAGAGATAAATTAATACAAGTTGCTTATGATTATGGAAATTCTATGGATAATGTTGCAGATATTACATTAAGGTTGGCACAAGCAGGATTTGATTCTAATGAAGCATTAAAACTTACAGAAAAAACATTGTTAGCACTTAATACAGCTGAATTAAACGCAACGCAGGCAACAGACGATATGGTAGCAGTTATGGCTCAATGGGGGTTAATGACAGGCAATGCAACTGAGGAAGCAAAACAATATGGGGCAATAATTGATAAAATTAACAAAGTAGCAGACAATTATCCTACTACTTCAGCAGATTTAATGGATGCTTTAAAGAAAACTTCAAGTGCTTTTAATTTAGCAGGAGCTAGTATTGATGAAACAATAGCTTTAATTACAGCAGCAGAAAAAGCATCTCAAAGAGGAGGAAAAGTTATTGGTACTGCTTTAAGTAACATAGTACAACAGTTGAAAGATGAAAAAAGATTAGATATCGCAGAATCTTTAGGTTTAAATTTCTTTACGGATGAAAAGAAAACACAATTTAAAGGTATTGTTGATATTTTTGCAGAAATGTCAGAAAAAATGCAACAATTAAAAGATGCTGGTAAAGAAAGTTCAGTAGAAATGCAACAGCTATTAAGTATATTTACTGTATTTAGAAGAAATATAGGTTCTTCTTTATTAGGACAAATGAGTGGGGAAGATAATACTTATTTACAAGTGTTAAATGATTCTTTAACTGCAACAGGATATTCTTTACAAGAAAATGCAAAATATATGGCAACTGCAAAAGCAGCACAAGAACAATTCAATACATCTGTCTTACAATTGAAAACACAAGTTTGGGATAGTGGAGTTGAAGATGTATATAAATCAATGTTAATTTTTGGAAAAGAACTTGTGAATAATATTGGGATGCTTGTTGATGAATTTGGAGGATTGCCTGTAATTGTTGGAACAGCAACTTTAGCTTTTTCATTATTAAGCAAACAGATGAAAATTGTTTCTTATGATGCAACAACAGGAACAGCAAAAATTTCTGGATTATTAAAAGGATTAACTGATGATATAAAAAAAGTTACTTTTAATATTACTGCAATGCCAAAAGCTATAAAATCTATGAACACAGCTTCAAGTATGAGTTTTAAGACTTTATGGGCAAATATGACAAAATATGGCGTTGCAATGGATGCAGGAGTATTAAAAACATTAGCGTTAAAAGCAGCAATAGTTGGATTAAATTTAGCTGCAATGGCGGCTGCTACAGCTGGAATAATGTTATTAACATCTATTATTCAAGAATTAATTAACAAAGAAGCAGCTGCAATTGAATTACAAAAAAATTCTATTGAATCTACAGAAAAACAAGTAAGTGCAAGGGAAGAAGAAATTACAAACCTAAATGAACTTATGAGTATGTATGACGAATTAGGACAAAAAACAAATTTATTACCAGAAGAAACTACTAGATTACTTGAAATACAAACTAAAATAAAAAATATTTTAGGAGAACAAGCAGATACTATAGATTTAATGAATGGTAAATATGAAGAACAGAAGGAAAAAATAGCTAAATTAACACTAGAAAGAAAGAAAGAATTATTAGCAGATAAAGAAAGGTTAATGTGGCAAAAACAAAATGCTAAAGTAGAAGTTGACTTGCCTAGTCAAGTTTCTAAATATTTTGGAAGTAAAGATTATGAAAAAACTTTAATGCAATATGGAGGTACAGGATTATATAATGGAAGTTTAAAAGAAACTATTGAAAATTCTAGCATGGAAGAAGCAGTAGAATTATTTACAAAATGGGAAGAAAATTTAAGAAAGATAGCAAAGGATTCTGATGAACTTGAAAATACTTATAATTGGGTTAATGAAACATTAAACAAGTTAAAGGAAAATACGAAAGAAACTGATGCTGCAACGGAAGCTTATTATGAAACTCTTGCTTCAATAAAAATAGATGAAATGTTCCCTGAAGATTCAATAACTAATGCAGAACAATATAAAACTGCTTTAGAAAGCCTTCAAGAAGGTATGGAAAACAATACAGGAAATGCAAAAATATATCAAGAAGCTTTAGTAGAATTATTTATGGAAAAATTCCCTCAATTTGCGGAAACAATTAAAAATACGAATGATGGAATAATTGTTACAGATGGAGAATTAAAAGAATTACAAGAGACATCAGATAAAAGTATTGAAAGTCTTGTGGGGTTAGAATCGGGATTTAAAACAGTTTATTCTGCAATGGATGAATTTAATCAACAAGGTTATGTTTCTGCTTCTACATTACAAAATTTGATAAACAATGATTTGTTACAATATCTTGATATTGTAGATGGAAAATTATCAATAAATGAAGCAGCCATGGCAAATGCTGCAACAGCGGCAAAAGCTAAGGCTATTGAAGATTTACAAGCAAAAGCAGCAGCAGAAATAGCAGCAGTTGCATTTAATACAGAAAGTAGTGCTGCTAGTGGTGCAGCATCGACAACATCTAATATGACAACAAAGGCTAACAATGTAAAAAATGCTTTAATTTCACTAACTCCTAAAGTATTAGAAAATGCAAATGCTTGGGTTGAATTAAACAAATCAATGGGCGGTACTTTAGAAGGATTAGGAGATGAACAAAAGAAACAAATAAACGATATAATGAATAATCTTGGAAAATCAATAAGAACAATTAATTCTATAAAAATAACTGGTGTTTCTTATACAAGGACTTCGGCAAGAGGGTCTGGAGGTGGTTCATCAGGAAGTTCATCAAGTAGTTCTTCTAAAAAAGATAAAGAATATGAAAAAAGATTAAAGTATTTTACAGATACTATAGATAAAATGGAAAGTAAAGAAGAAGAATGGGTAAATAAACAAAAATCATTAGGATTACTTTCTAATAGTGATATGGTGTATGTAACAAAAAGAAGGATAAAAGAATATGAAGAATATTTAAAAAAGATTAAAAAAGCAACATGGATGAATAAAGAAGATAGACAGAAATTAACTGAAGAATATACAAAAAAACTGAAAGAAGCACAATTAGATTATTTTGAGTATTTAAAAGATAAACTTGATGATGAAGTAAAAGCAATAGAAGAAACTAGAGATAAAAAAATAAAAGCGTTAGAAGAAGAAACTAATAAAAAAATAGCCTTATTGGAAAAAGAAAAAGAGGCTGAAGATAATTTAAACAAAAGAAAAGAATTAGTACAAGATGTTGAATATTGGAAACAAAGAACTGGAAGAGAAGCTACCGAGAATTTAGCAAAAGCACAAAAAGCATTGAAAGAATTTGATGAAGACGCACGAAGAGATGCACAAATAAAAGCGTTAGAAGAAGAAGAACAGTTAAAAAAAGAAAGTATAGAAAGACAAGCACAAAACGAAATTGATGCGTTAACAAAAGTATATAATTCAAAAGTAAAAGCCTTTTCTGAATCAAACAAAATAATTTATGATAATAGTGTAATATCGGCTAAAAATTTATATAATGCTTATAAGAAAAATTTTGTTGATCCTTTAAAAGAAGATTTACAATATATAAATAAAAAGAAAATAAATTATACAGTAAAAAAAGGAGACACATTAGAATCAATCGCTAAAGAAATCAAAAAAACAACTGGAGAAAAAGTATCAACTATAATTAAAAGAATTAAAAATGCTAACAGTTCTTTGAAAAACACTAAAAATACAGCTAAGCTAAAAAAAGGAACAAAGATAAAAATACCTATGTATCATAAGGGAGGTATTGCTGAAGGAGATCCAGAATCTCTTGCATTATTAAAGAAAGGCGAAGTTGTATTAAGACCAGAATGGAGTGCTAGTTTAAACAGAATGATGAAATATTTTGATAATATAGCACAAGGAAAAACACAAGGGATAAATAATAATTCTACAATAGAAGTTAGCGGAAATCTTGTTAACATACAAGCAAGCGTAAGAAATCAAAGTGACATTGACGCAATAGGACAAAAGGTGGAAAAAATACTTAAAGAGAAATTTAATATAAAGAAATAGATACTTGAAAATAATAAAATAATATGATATAATTTTAATAAATAAGGAGATAGACAGAGAGTTGCTCCTCTGTCGAACACACAGCTCATTCGTGCTTCTCCTTTATTTATTTGGATGAGCAGAATGAGGAGGAAAAAATGAAGGAAATTTTATATCAAGTTTTGGTTCAAATACCCGAACCTGTGTATTTTTCTTTATTTTTAATAATAGGCAAAAACATAAAAGAAAAAAGATTATTATTGACGGGAATAATGATTATACAGTATTGGTTACTTATGCACATTTTTCCTTTTAATGTATGGTTTCAAATCATATATACTTTTATGAGTTTTGTCAATTTAAAAGTATTGTATAAAGAAAAAGCACAAGTAACGGATTTATTCTTATTCGCAACAGCTTCTTTAATTTTAGTTATAATTAGTATCTTTTGTTATGCGATAATTTATTTTACTATTAAAAGTTATGTAGTAGCATTAATATTAAATAGAATATTATTATTTACTATATTATATTTTTGTAGGAGTAAAATCAAAGATAAATATAAGAAGTTTTGTTCTTTGTGGAATAGACATAATAACCCTAACAAAGTTCGTAGTCTTACATTAAGAAACATTTCAATAATAACCTTTAATCTAATGTTTTGGACTATAAATTTATGCATGATAATCTTTTTGACTTACTTGAAGTAAAGGAGGTGTTATTATGGGAGGAGAACCAAGTTGGCTATGGTTTTATTCAGAAGATGGAGAGTAAAATATGAATAAAAAATTTTTATTTGCTTTAATGTTCAACATTGTAGAAACTTTAGTGATTTTTATGATAGGGCTTATTTTTAAATTAAGCCCTAGTCTAATTATAGCTTTAATGATAACATTTTTCTTAACAAGATTATGTTGTGGACAACCTAAACACTATAACAAATGGTATAGATGTTTTATTTGGTCTGCTTTAACTTTTACAAGTGTTTATGCTTTAACTAATTTAGATTTATTAGCAAATATTTTATTAACTATATTTACGGGTTTCATTGCAACGGGTAGAGCAGATATTAATGACTTATATCAATGGAAAGGCAAAAATTCTAACTATTCAGATATAGATGAATTTATAAAATTTAATGAATTTGATGATAGATTAATTGAATTTGAAAATAAATTAAAAGAAAGAGACAATATATTATATTTGTTATACAAATACAGATTTAAAGAAAATTATACGTTTAATGAAATATATGAAAAGACAGGATTAGAAAATCCTAGAATAGCAGAAAAGCTAGATAAAATAGCTTTTAGTTTAAGAATATATTGTGGAATATAGGGAGAACTTTATTCTCTCTTTTTTTTATTTTTTTCTTATAGTCGTACTAGAAAAGAAAAGTTAATTTTTATTATAATAAAATTGTAAGTAAGATATTTGCCTATTAGATCTTACTTGCAAATAGGCAACTTTAAAAAAAGGGTTGCCATTTTTTTATTTTAGGAGGAATTTAAAATGAATTATTCAAATAATCTTTATGGAAATCCTTACTTCAATTCGCCATTTTATAATGGTGCTTATTCTTATCAAACTCCACAGCCTAGAAATGTACAACCTATGCAGATGAATCCACAAACAAATCAAGTCCAACAAAATAATCAAACAGTATTACAGGGAAAATCTGTAGATAGTATTGATGTTGTTAAGGCAACTGATGTTGCTTTAGATGGAAGTGTTTGCTATTTTCCTTTAATAGATGGGTCTGCAATTATTACTAAACAATTACAACAAGATGGAACAAGTAAGATTACAGTTTATAAGCCTGTTGTTGAAGAGCCTAATAATCAAGAACCTAAATATGTAACAGAGAATGAATTAAAAAAAGAAATAAGTAAAATTGATTTTTCGGAATTTAATGATAGGTTTAAAGAAATAGATAGAAAAATAGAAGATTTATCTGATGATATAAAAAAGTTAAATAAGAAAGGATAGATAATATGAACCCAACGAATTTTATTAAAAATTATATGTTAAAAGGTTTAACTCCTAAAGGAATTGTTAAACAAATGGCAGGAAATAATCCTATGCTTGGAAATTTAATAAATATGGCAGAAAAAGGAGATAATCAAGGAGTAGAAAATTTTGCAAGGAACGTATTAAAAGAACGTGGCTTAAATTATGACGAGGAATTTAAAAAATTTAAAGAAACTTTTAAGTAGATATAAATTAAGTTGCAACAATTTATATATAAATTATTTTAAGAAGGAGGAAAAATATGAATTATAACGATACAAATGGAGGCTTGTCGGCGAGCGATGTGGCACTTCTAACAGGAAGAAATAATAACAATGATGGATTTGGCGACAATGGTTGCTGGTGGATAATTCTTTTATTACTAGCACTAGGAGGCTGGAATAATGGAGGCTTCGGAGGTGGCTTCGGAGGAGGCTTCGGTGGAGGAGTCGGAAATGAATATGCATGGCTATCAAATGGACAAAAAGAAATAATGCAAAACACTAATGAAGGATTTAATACATTACAATTAGCAAATCAATTAACACAAGCTAATTCGGGTATACAAAATTTAAGTACACAATTATGTAATTGTTGTGCTGATGTAAATTCAAATTTATGCAATGGATTTGCAGGAGTAAATGCTACTGTAAATAGTGGCTTTGCAAATGCTGAAACAGCAGCAAACGCTAGACAAATGGCAAATATGCAACAAGGATATACAAATCAAATAGCTACTTTACAAGGATTAAATGGAATAAATTCAGCTATTGCTTCAACTGGATGTGATATAAGAGAAGGAATTGCAGGAGTAAATTATAACAATGCACTTCAAACTCAAACAATCACAAACCAAATAGCAACTGAAAATTGTGCTGATCGTGCTGCTTTACAAGAAGGAGTTCGTGATATTATTCAAACTAACACAGCAAATACTCAGGCTATATTGGATAAATTATGTCAACAAGAGATAGATGCCAAGAACGAAACTATCGCAAATCTAAGAACACAATTAAATATGGCTGATTTAAGAGCAAGTCAAACAGCTCAAAATGCATTTATTTCACAAGGATTTGCTAATGAAGTTGATGCTTTATACAATAGATTAAATTCATGCCCAGTGCCTACAACTCCGGTATATGGAAGAACTCCAATATTCACATGCAACAACAATAACGGTTGCGGATGTGGATGTGGAAACAACAATTTATTTTAATTAAATATTAAAGCAAACACCTGATTACAGGACGCTCGATTACGAGGACTTGCTAAATAAAGAGGATGAGCAAGGGCTTATTCTCTTTTTAATTAAATTATGAAAGGAGAAAAAATATGATTCAGACTATAATAAATGAACCAAGAACATTGGCGAGTAATTCAAGTCCAATTATTTTTGACGCTACAAATATAAGGACAAGATGTGCTTATTGTTGCAATGGTGGTTGGTTAGATTATGAAAATGGAAATCCTATATTTAAAATATTTGGAAATAATTATACAGGACATTACAATGTAAATTTTAGTGCTTCTGTTAGTTCAGCAACAGCTGGAGTTGTTGCTATTGGATTATATGAAGATGGAATTTTAATACCTGATACAGTTAGAGCTGTAACTATTGGAGCTGCCGATGATTATGAAACAGTTTCTTTTAATAGAAAATTAAAAATATGTCCAAGAGGAAATACATCTATAACTGTTGGAAGTGTACCAAGTGTACCAACACCAAGTACACCAGAAACTCCAATAGTAACACAAATTCCAATAATTACAAATGCTACATTTAATATATCAAGGAGAAATAATTAAAAAAATATTATAAACTCTGAAAGGAGGTAAATAATTTTGGAAAAAGAAGTTTGTGAAAAAATAACAGAACAAGCTACGGAACGAATTAAAGAAATACTTGAACAAGGAATCCAAGCAGAAAATGTAGAAATGCTAGGCGAACTTGTAGATATTGAAAAAGATTTGAATAAAATAGATTATATGAAAGTAAAGAAGGAGGTACTAGAAAATGATGTACGGAAATTATGGAAACTATGGAAATTATAGAGGATATAATGATGGTGGCTATAATGATGGAAATTATGGCAATTACGGAAGAAGAGGAAGAGATAGTAGAGGTAGATATATGGGATATGATGATGAAAAAGAGCAATTATTAAATGATATGCATGAATTTTATCACAAATATTCCGAAGGTAGACGTGGGGGATATAATGGAGATAGTACAAAATCTTTAAGATATATGCTTGAATCTGCAAAAGATTTTATGAGAAAACTAGCACAAGATGCAGGTTCACAAGAAGAAATGGAAATGGTTCGTAGAACCGTTCAAGAAATTCAGAATGAGATGATGTAATATGAGTTATATGTTTTATAATGCAAATCCTGAATCTAATGATATATGGGATTGTAGTGTTAGAGCGTTAAGCAAAGCTCTAGATATTAATTGGGAAGCTGCATATACTCTTTTGAGCGATTATGCAAGAGATAGAGGTCTAATGCTTGATAGTGTAGAGTCTATTGAAGGCTTTTTAGACGAAAACTTTGAAAGATTTTGTGACTTTAATATGACTTTAGGAGAATTTGCTGATACTTATAATTCTGGAGTTTTTTTAGTTACTATGCCAGGACACATTACAGTAGTAGAAGATGGAATAATTTATGATAGTTTTGATTGCTCAGATAGATATATATGGTGTAGTTGGTTGGTTGAATAAATGAAAAATAACAATAATAGTAATAATGATGATTTTTTTAACAGATGGGCAATAATTACAGGAATACTCCAATTTATGGATTATAACCTTAATGTTCGTCAAGTAGATAATG
>JAEIGA010013782.1_pt1 | contig 12292 bp, 19 predicted proteins | sample 9270691 | NCBI WGS metagenome assembly JAEIGA01 (sample SAMN17057246, study PRJNA624740) | gut metagenome | biome: biome; isolation source: fecal sample | host: Bos grunniens | place: China: Xizang | collected 2019
CACAAGCGACGTAGCGACCCATTTGATGTCTGGCATTTCTATCCCCTTTGTAAAAGGATTGGCGGTCTCCACCGCCGGGGTGATCACAATCAGGACTTGCCGCCGATCATCCTGACAGCCAGCATGATCGGAACGATGATGGAGAGAGTACCCACGACTCCGAGAAGAGTCGTGTAGGTCGTGTTCTCAAGGTTGAGTCCCTCGATGGTAGGTATGAGGACGCTGGCAATAACGAGGACTGCCACGACAATTCCGATGATCCCATAGACGATGCTACTGATTTCCATTTCTTACACCTCTTAGCTTTTGCCGCTTTTAAAAGCATATAATGCCACGGCAACCAAGCCGACGATCGAGCACACGACGACAACGCCGAACAAAGCCGCCCAATCAGAGTGATCCGCTGACAGCGCCGCCGTGACCTTATCGACCTGTGGAATCAGCAGAGTGCCGACGAGCATCACCCCTATGGTTACTGCAACAACGGACAAGACAACGCTGCTTACATCCATGATACCATATCCTTTTTAGGAATATTTATTGGTGTTTTTTCCCAAAAAGGATAAGAACGCGCCTATCAATAATACTTTTGGAGGGCGGTTTTGAAACAACCGAACCGAAGATGTCACGTGATTTGTTCATCGTTACGAAGTCGTCAGTACGTAGATACACCCTGGGGAAGTCAGTGAGGCCATTGACCATCCTGAATCATAGGCTGTATAGGACGGACGAATGTCTCATGGTCTCTGACAAAGCATCACCGGGGCAGTTCGTCGCCTACGATGTCGACCAGACCAGGCCGTATTTTCTGGAGGGCCATCCAGAGCTTGTTCACGCTGTCAATCCTGACAAAACCTTCGCATACATTGACATCGCAAAGCAGGCCGGAACCGGCGTGTCAAAGTTGGGCTGGTTGTCACAGATTCCCTCGATGCACATCATGTATGGGATCATCGGAATCGTGGTGATCTACTCCGTCATCATGGGTGGGCTCCGATGGCCGGGGTTCTCAAACTCATTTTCAGGGCGATGCGCGGCGACATCATCCTCCTGTCCTATCAGATCTATCCTGACATGACATACACCAGGACCCTCAGCATTTCACGCCTCAAAGAGCCCCAGGCTTACTCTATGGGATTCAAAAGAGGGTACAAGATGCTCGACAAGTGGCGCTATCTGCCTTTCAAAACTTATGTCAAATTCAATGCCAGCGCCCCTCAGTTCCCCACTGAGACCGTGGATGATGATGGGTCGGAGTATGTAACGCTCGAAACTTCGAGCACGCTTTTTGACCGCTACAGGAACCGCTCGATTGACAAGTTCATCAAGGGAATGACGAAGATCGGAATCACCCTGGGCGACCAGAGGAAGCTCCTGCTCGTCATCGCCATCGGTGCGATCGCGGCCGCAGGATTGGCGTTCCTGTTCTTGAGGTGATTCTATGCAGGTAATCAAAACCGTGAAGGAGCAGGCGATTGACCATCTTACCATCACCGAAGGTGACGAGCTTGATATTAGCTGTAACATCACCAGCTCGGATCAGGTCCTTATAGTCCTGGAATCAGAGGCCCATAAGGTCCTAGGAAGCAGGTACATCCAGAAGTCCACGGAGAGGATGCTGAGGCTCACCAACAGTTATCAGGCACGGCACAGGCAGGACCTCGTTGAGATCGCCAAATCATCGAGCATTGGGGCTGATACCCAATGACTCGCAACGCCTTCGATGTCGGCGATAGGGTGCGCTGGCCCATCACGGGCGAGGCGGCTTCTGACAGCTCTGATCGTTATCTAACTGTCGAGGACCGTCTTGATACACGCTACCGCTCTGGAAACTGGTACTTCCGCTATCTTTACAGAGAGCTCTTTGACCGCATGATCGAGGATATGCATACGAATGTTGCTGACGAGTTCGATAACGTCATCCTCGTCATCGGAGAGGAAGGAAAGGGTAAATCGAATTTATCTTACCACGTCGCTAAGAGCTTCGATCCTGATTTTGACCTGTCTAAGTCCCTGGTATATTCATGGCTCCAGTTCCTCGATTCCGTCTCTGAGGACCCTCAGAAAGTCTACTGGTTCGACGAGGCCGTTCTTGTCGCCGCCGGACGCGACTGGATGAAGGAGTCAAACAAGATGCTGATCAAGTCGCTCCAGATCATCCGTAGCATGAAGCTGGCGATCATCTTCAACATCCCTTCGATAGATGCTGTGGACCTGTATATCAGGAGCTTCAGGACGAGGTATCTCCTGATAGCCCATGAGATGCGCTGGAATGATGATTCCGAGGCCCACAGGGGATATGCAGAGCTCAAAATCCCGTTAACCAAACAGGAGAGGGCTCGCCTTCCGAAGACCGCCGGAGCTGAAGAGGGATTCAGATCCGTGGGATACTTCCGCTTCCCTAAGATGACGGGCGAGGACAAGGTTCTCTATGAGCAGAGGAAGGCGCAGATCCAGAAGGAGACCCTTGAGGAAATGAGGGAGACGGCACGCGAGCAGAGCGGCAAATCGAGATACGCACGGGACAAGAAGAGCCTGGAGGCGCTTGTCTCCTATCTTTGTGACGTGGAGGGGAAGTCCTACGCCGAGGTCGCCGACCTCGCCGGGATGCCTTACAACACAGTCAAAACAATGGCGTGGAGGATGCGCCAGAAAGGTGAGGAAAATGATGCATGGTGATTTTGTGGGGGCCGGGGTTCTGCTCGTCATCGGAGCGGTCCTGGTCGCATTGACGTTCGGATTCATGGACGGGGGCGGAGGCGGAGGAATCCAGCCGGACGAGCCCACGGAACCGATTGAGATGGAGTATGAGGACTGGATTGAATGGACGGGGGCGGCAATCAGAGGGACCACCGGACCCATCGAGGAATCCAACGGCATGATCCACGCGATTGGGGTCGGGAACGGCCAAATCAGGACCGCGACCGGGACGATCGACGTGACTGTAACGCCGGCGCACGCCGACCTTATCCTGATGAACGGGCAGTCCAACGCCGCATATTATAAGCAATATGGCGACTCGACTTTTAACGCCGCAGACCGCGCCGTAACGCCTGCTCCGAAATTGGGGACCGCGTTCTACTACGGATATACCGACTCAATGCCGCACATGGCCGGAGATACGCTTACAGGCTGTGAGATCCGCGACTTCGTGAATCCGGACGGATCCGTTAAAGTGTGCGACAAGGGGCCGGAGTTCTGCAAGACATGGGTGGAGCAGACGGGGAAGAAGGCCCTTTGGGTCAGCCTGGGAATTCCAGGCAGGGCGATAGAGTATTGGATGCCTGAAGACGGGGCAGGATGGGTGAAGGACAAGCAGATAATGGCTGACTTCAATATTCAGCTCAGCTCGACGGGATTTATCGTGGATCGGACAATTGTCCTGTGGGCTCAGGGCGAGAGCGATTGGGCGCACGGGACGACTGAAGCGCAATACATCGAGCGCTTCGAGACCCTTCACGCCGCCGCCCCGGAGGGATGGGGCCACCAGATTGATGCCTGGTATCTGATTTCAGGGCTGACAGCGAAGATAGGATGGGTTAACGACGTGTTCCCTCAGCTCGCTCAGGACATCCCTGGGGTGTATGTGGCGACTCCTGCCGCGCTCGTCGATTCATTCACGCTGGACAATGGCCTGATGGCTAACGACGGCCTACAGATCCATTACACTCAGGAGGGCGATAACGCGGTTGCGAACGCAGTCGCTCGCTACGCGCTCGACAACATGGGGTATACAATCCCCTCGCCGGCTCCGATCTATCTGATGGAGGGGGAAACGACCGCCGTAAAGGGCAGCACCTTCACAGCCCCTGAGACGGTGACTGGATACAGGACGGACGGAACGACGGAGGCGGTAAATGCCGTGTTTCAAGGGACCGTCAACACGGCAACCACCGGAACGACCATCCTGAGAGGCACGGCGGAAATCAGCCCGACCAAACTCCTAGAATTTGCTCCAGACCCCCTTCTATATGTGAGGGTCATAGAGGACGGTATCCTGATAGACGGCCTCAGATACAGCGTGACAGACTCCAATGCCACACTCGTCGGATATGAAGGGTCGCCTACAACCCTGACCGTGCCGGCGACAATCACCTATCAGGGGACAACCTGGAACGTCACGGAGATCGGCAGGGAGGCGTTCAAGGACTGCACGACGCTGACAAGCGCGGATCTCGGATCCGTAACGACCGTGAAGAACAGCGCGTTCTACAACTGCACAAGCCTGGCATCCGTTAACCTCAACAACGTCATCATCGTGGAGGCAAACGGATTCAGATCCTGCTCCGCGCTGACCTCCCTCAGCCTTCCGAACGCCACCAACCTCCAGGGCTACTCCTTCAATTACTGCACGGGACTGGAAACGGTGTATGCGCCCGCAGTTGAAACAATGTATGGATACGTCTTCAGAGGATGCTCGTCGATCGAGGAAGTCACGTTGGGACCGCTCGACGGCTCACTATCGGCGGATGCCTTCAGCACCTGGACGTTCTACGATTCGGACGGGACCACCGTCCTGGACAAGACCGCCGCAAATCTGGCGAACTCGACGTTCAGAGGCACGGCATCGGCTCTGGTTAAGGTGGTGACTCCATGAGGATCGCAGACGTTCGGGACGCGATGCGCCGCGTCAAGGACCTCGGATGGGACAAGATAGAGGACTACAACCAGCGCCTCGATGACGAGGCCGTAGTCCGTTACATCCAGAAGATCATGGACGAGGACAAGGTTCCCTATGAAGAGGCATGGAGGCTGTGCAGGGAGGAACCGAAGTACAGCATGGGTCTCAAGATGTGCAGTCCTGCCATCGTCCTGATGCTCCGGTCCAAGAAGGGCCAGGACAGGTTCAGGGAAATGCTAACGCCTGAAGAGCTGGAGGTCTTCAATTCGGAGGTAGCCGGAAAAATCAACTTCAAAAGCGCCGTGAAAAAGGAGTTCAGGAGGCAGAAGAAAGGGGCGGCGGAATGAACGAGGACATGAGGACGCTGACCACCATCAACATGGTGGGCATGGCGTATTTCAGCATGGCGATGGCTATTATCGGGGATTACGGGATTACGGCGGTCGCCTTCATTTCAGCCCTGATAAACGCCATCGTCCTCTTCCAAGATGACAAAGAAAAGAAGGAAACGGTTTAAGGGGGGATAATCCCCCTCATTTACGGAACATAAACCATGCGCCACTGATGCCCTGGCGCTGATAGTACATCGGCCTCTGAGGGAACAGCGGCGTAACATCGGCTAAGGGGATCTCAGTCTCAGACCATTTGAAATTCAGAAAGCCTCCTGGCCTCAAAACCCTGAAACATTCCTCGAAACCCTTTCTGACATCGTTCTTCCACTCCGGACGCAGTTTTCCATACTTCTTACCGATAATTCCCGTAGCGGACTTTCTCAGAATGTGCGGAGGGTCGAATACGACAAGCGAGAACCTATCGTTCTCGAAAGGAATCTTGGTGAAATCTCCCACGACATCCGGTTCAATGTGCCATTCTGAGACCGTGCCATTAGGATGGGTGTAGCTGATGCTCACCCCGCTCCGTATATCCATGTATATCGTGTCAGAACGGTCCTTTGACTCCCTGTCATAGAACATCCGAGGACCACAGCACACGTCTAGGATGTCGGCCTCGTCTAGATTCTTCATCGTTCTCCCTCGCCTGTAGCTTCGCTATCTCCTGACTCACCAGGATCGTGCTGATGCAGTCCCCCCAAGCGTCGTGTAGACACAGCGGATCTATCCCGAAGTGGGCGCACGCCGCGCCCAGGCTGGCCCTCTTCCAGACATCAGTCAGATCCGCGAGCACGTCACAAACGGGCACGGGGGGGATTCTCACACCGATGGCCTCAAGGAAAGCTAAGTCGAAGGCGATGTTGTACCCTACGAGCACATCCGCGCTGTCTAGAATCCGCTGGATCGCCTGGCGATATTCGAACGCCGTGGCACACCGCTCGACGGCTCCAGGCGTGATGTGGTTCACCTTCATGGCCTCCGGCCACTCCTTGTGACGCTCAGGACGGAAGAACGACGAAAAACGTCCATCGCCGTCATACTCGACGATTGCGATCTGAAGGAGCTCGTCGGTCTTCGGATCCAATCCCGTGGTCTCCGTGTCGAGGACGAGGACGTTGTTCGGATTCATCTCCAGAAGGGAGATGCAGGGCATGGAGATCATGCGCTGAGCCTCCAATACGCCATCCGTCCGGTCCCCGTGAGCATGGTCTTATGTTCGACAAGCCCCCACTTCTCCAGCTTCCACAGGTGCATATACACCTGTCTCTGAGGCACGTCGGTGACGGGAAGAGAGGGGAGCAACTAACAGATCTCCCTCGTGCTCTTCCATTCGGACCCCACGGCGGCACGCACCGCCTCGCTGAACTCGCTCACGGTTCCGCCTCCGCCTCGACAGCGCGGCGCTCAGCCCTCAGAAAAGCCTCTATATCCATTTCGACGGCATAGGCGCTGTAAAGCACCGCCTCGCTCCATTCCTCGCCTAAATAAGTCACTGAGACCCCAGGAACGTCCTTCAAGCGGCGTATGAGGATGTCGGCCTCCATCGTGGACCCTGAGAGGACCATACGGACGGTCATTCGTCTTCCTCCAGGACCAGCATATCCTCCAGGGTCATCGATACCGTTCTTATGGTCTTCTCCAGCGCCCAGATGCGGTCCCTTACCCCGTCGGAATCGACGCGCAAATGATAGGACGCTAAGGCCAGGCTCACCCTAAGATCCACAGAACGCTTGTACGCTTCCATAAGCGATTCGAAGGTCTTGTCAGGCACAAAAATGCCTCCGGTGTCGCCGATCATCAGCTCCTTCATTCGACTCCCTCCGCAATCCTGTCGCGGATCTCGTCGATGGCGTGCGAGATCTCCGCGATCTTGCTCAGGAGCTCGTCATCCACCGGGGCCCCGTCGAGACGGATCCAAGCGAGCTTAAAGAGGTCGTCGGCATCGTCGAGGATGATTCTGGATGCCTTGAGTACGGAGGCCATGTCACTGCCTCCCGAAGTCGTGGATCATGATGTGGTGTTTGCAGTAGGTACAGGTGGCCTCCATCCGCGAGTAGCCCGCCTTGGTCGGCTCAAGAGCCTGGAGGATGACCCCCCGGCACACGGGGCAGAAGATGGGGGTCATGCCTTCGCCTCTTCAACATAATGATATTCGAAGTGCGCTGTACGCCTGTGCTCTTCCTTCAGATCCTTGAGGTCCTGCACCTGGTCAACGTCTTCAGGGAGGGGGGCGAAGAAGATGAAGCGCTCGAATTCCACGATCAGTCCGAGCTCCTTCCAGATTGCGATATGTCTGAGCTCCGCCGACGGGGTGAAGCCTTCGCGCTTGTAAAGGGCGTTCAATTCCTTCTTGGGAAGGAGGTAGCCGAATGTCGTGACCCCGGTCTCAGGATCGTCGTATTGGGATATTCCCAATGTGTATGCCTTCGCACGCGCTAGGCGTGCCATCGTTTTGTTTGATTTCATGGTTATCACAACCTAAACGGTTTCTCGACGGAGGTTCCTAGGCTCCGTGATTACGTCATCAGCGTGGTCGTATAAAAAGGTAGCACACACACACCACACACACATTAAGAGGAAAAGGGTGCGGCCGCCCACCCCGGACCCCTACCCCTACGTCTCATAGAGACATACATGACGTAGACTAGTTACCTAAAACTTAGTAAATCTTTCTGTTTTCAACTTTTCGAAATAATTCCCAAAACAAGGGCTTTTCAAAACGTCCAACAGGCATGAATCAAAGTGTGTGTGTGATGTGTGTGTAGTTTTGTTTATATAGTAAGGTGACTATCTCTAATCATTCGGGAGGACCGCCGTTCCTACACGGTCTTCCGTTTGATTTCAGCCGTGGGCGGGTCTCCCGCTTATCAACTTGGAATTAGTTTCTGAACACGTTTACCCTACCCTTTTTATGTACGAAATTGATTCCATAATCATGGCTTGCTCTTCAAGAGGATCTAAGAAGAAAGGCACGAAGAAAAAGGGGACCAAAAAGAAATAAACGGTTTACGGACGGGCTCGCTCTTTGCTCATGGTATCACTTCCGTTTTTCAGCCCGTCCGGATTTCATCCCATCATGATAAGGTAAACAGCTCCTGCCGCCGCCATCACGATATAGAGGGGGATTGTGCTCTCCTTGTTCCGGTTCCACAGCGATCCGAGGACCGCGACCCCGGCGCACGCCAGGAGCCCCGTCACGCAATAGGCAGACTTCGAGAAATTGAAGAATCCCGGAGTCCAAATGAATTTTTCAACAGTGCTCTGCTCTACTTTGCTCAGAACAACCGAAGCGTACCAGTCGCCATTCAGGACTATCATGGTGCTCTGAGGTGACTGTCTCAGCACGGTCACGCCGCCGACGCTGATCTCCTGCTGGCCGTTGAGCACCAGGCTGAGGATCCTGAGACCCCTCACCGGAATCATGGAGCTCTCCCCCGTGTCGAGGTTTGTGACGGTTATAGATCCGTCGGTGATAGGATAGGTGACGGTCCCGATTGACAGCGATCTCCCGAAGGTGGCCGGGTTCACGATCTGCAGCTCCCATGAATGCGTTGGATAATAGGAGTCAGGAACGACGGCAGAATCATTGATTCCCTTTGTGGTACTGATGGCCGTCATGGTCTGTTTGATCCACCAATGATAACCGGATCCGTAAAGGGTAAGGGCCTTGATCTCTCCCGTCCTCGGATCGTCGAAGCTCACGGAGTTCCCGATCGTGTAGGTGGTGGCCCCGAAGTCCTCCGGTCCCATCAGGCCGCGTACCTCCACCTTCTCCATGTCGAAGACGACGGATAGGAACGGATAAGCTGAGCCTAATGTCTTGGTGGTTCCATCATAAGCGGCGCTGACCAGTCCATTAGCGGCGCGTGTGAGGGTCAGCCCCTCGATGTGGATTGAATTCGAGTACCCCACGTCATCGAACTTTATCCACATCTCCACGGATCTGTTTTTGAGCTCATTGGTCCACCCTGATACGCTCTGCACCCCTGACAGGCCCTTCTTCAAGTCAATGTACCCCGTAGGGGCCCCGAACGTCTTGAGGGTCAGATCTGTCCCTATAAGCTCGTCGCTCGCCTTCGGTGTTATGGTCTTGATGGTGTCTGGCTGAAGCCCTGGATTCATCTTCCAGGCTATCAGCGTGTTAGTGTTGGGCCAATAGTCCCCGAAATAGTAAACCGTGGGGTCTCCTGTTATGGTGAAATCTCCGAACACCGTGTATCTGGACTTCCCGCTCATTGATAGGTCGTTGAATGCTATGCTCTGAACCGTCCTCGTTGACTCCACCGAAGCGATAGGGTAGTTGTTCGGGACCGTTGTCGTTTCCGCCGTCGGAAAATAAAGGCCGTCCATCAGAGGCTTGTAAACGCTCAGGTTGTTGAGGGGGCCCCTGTAATAGTCCCAAACGTCGATTTGTCTGTTGGCGAGACCATCAGTTATGTCGATTCCCTGCTCAACCTCCCAAACGTCTTCAGTGACCGTTCCAGTGGGCCAGCAGAAGCCCAGGATAATCGGCACCACCGCGACGACCAGAAGGGCGCACGCGCAAGTTCTAGATGCATTCATGTTAAAGCGCCTCCGGCGAATATCGCGCCTAGGATTCCAGCCCCCACCCCTGCCAGCCCGAAGCGGCTGAGGAACAGGATCATCGCCAGTCCGAGCGGCATGACGCACAGGATCCATAAGACCAAATTCCACTCCATCGGAAGATTAGGGAGGTCAAGGGTGAACAGCTTGATGTAAGTGTCAATCATGGATCCGAGTGAAGCTGTGAAGCTGTTGGAGTTCTGGATGTCCAGGTAGGTGTCGGCGCTGGCACAGGTGAACGCGATGGTCCACCTCCCTTCGCTGAACGCCTCGTTCAGATCCAGATGATTGATGATTACCTCCGGATCGAATCTCACCCACATATTGACCAGGATGCCATCGAAGTTTAGATAGAACAGGCTGGCATCAGACCTTATCGTATTGTATCCGCTCACGATCTCGGCGGCGGTATAGGTCGCTAGAATCGCGTTCGTCTTATTGTTGTAAAGGACGAGCCCGCCGCTTATCCCCTCCTGGCCGTCCAGGTCGTACCAGACGATTGAGAGCTTCGCATCGTCCACCGCCTTCGTGGATGTCCCATTCTCGGTGTTTATCCTGAGCATGGGGTCGAACTCGTACCTAAATCCCGAAAAATTCCACGTCGGATAAGTCTTGGTCTCTATTGAGTAATACCATTCGTCCGTATCGGTCCCCGCGGCCGCGATGGGTCTGAGCATCCCGACGAACCTCATGGCTCCCTCGGCGACTGACTGCCAGAATCCGCCCCCCAAGAAGGATAACGTCCGATACTCGGTTATATCGGTCTCCGTCCCTGTGAATAGAGGTGTCTGGCTCTTCATTTCCGGATCCAGCTTAACGACGGTATGCTGGCCGTCCAACTGATTTTCTCCGTTGAATTCCCAATAAGGCTCGTCATTGTCGTTCGTCAGCTCAGATCCGTACAGCCATCCTTCTTCTGTGGTCCTGTAGGGCTCGCCGACGGTATAGGGCGTATAGACGTGCTGTAGCACGAACGGGGCCTGGTTGATCATGGAGTTTCCAGTGTAGAGCTCCAGGCTGGCTCTCTGCTCATAGATCTCGTCGAGGGTGTACCCCGTCGGAGTGACGGGGGTGAGGATGGGGCATAGGATGCTGACCATCAGGCTCATGACCGTCCCCCACAGTAGGAGACGCATCTGAAGGGCATCATCGCCGCCTCCGGAGCTGAACAGCCCCATGTCAATCACCCGTCACTAAATCACGGACCTGACGGGCCATCAGTACCGCGCACACGACGATTATGAGGAATGATATTGTCGTGTTGATCACTCCCAACGCCGTGAAAACTATGTCAATGAGTATCATCGGGACTAAGGCGTAATGGATGGGCGCTTTCATGGCCGCGAATATCACCGTTATCAGGAAGAAGGCCCCGCACATCACCAGGAGCCCGGCGATTACTGTGGAGCCGCCGCACAGGGCCTGTGCAATTACATCAATAATCCCTTCTATGCTGAAATCGACCGCCACAGTATCACCTCGTTAATTGATGTCTCTGACTAGGATCACCTGTGAGATCGCCAGCATGATCATCAGTCCGAGGGCCAGGAATGATTCATACTCGTTGTAGATCTCACAGGCTAAGACAACCCATCCTATCGAGCTGATGAACGTCACCGGCCACGCTTTTAGGACGTAGCCGACGACCGCCAGCCCCACACAGAGCAGCATCGAGAGGATAAGTATTTCTTCCATATTCTCAGGCATCCCTCATGATTCTGACGGCGATCATGATGGCCACGATGAACAGCAGGAGCGGAATGATCCCGATGAGGGCCGCGTTGATTCCGCCGTCTCCGCTGACAGTCGCGCCGTCGAAGTTGATGGGCGCGAAATACTGGATGTCGGTGGACGTGGTATCGTTGAACGCCGATGTCACTCCGCTGTAGGTCCCTACCCCCTGCTCGGAATTTAGGGAGTAGTTTACGGTGTAGGTGGTCTCATATCCTTCAATCAGCGTCGCTTCTCCGGTTGCTGAGTCGTATCCGGTGAAGGTGAACTGAGTGAACCACTGAGTGCCGACCGTGCCATCAGTACACTCGATGAATCTAATCGGTCCGTTTCCACCCGTAGCGTCCCAGTGCGCTAGGTAAATCGTCTGGCCGTCGGACGCTTTAACGGGGGCAGAGTTATACTGGCCGATCGCGCCCTTCTCGGATATGACGAGCAGTTTGGACACTCCGGTTCCAGATCCCCAGGTAGAGTCTCCAACGGTCGCCGTCCACGCTCCTGCCGCGGTGATCGTCAGATGGAGGGTTGTATTCCTCAAGATCTGCATCTTCTCGCCTACGAAATCGTAGATATAGAAGCTGTTGGCGCTGGTACGCAGGAGTATCTTGTCAGAGACGATCGCAGGCACGCCGTTGGGGATGGTATTCCCGTTCAGCGTGGATACGCCGCCGTTCCATGTGAAGTCAATCGCCTGGCCATGCATATCCGTATAGCGGTTGGCATAGCCGGGGTTGTCACCTCCGTATCTTGTGATCTCCCCACCCATGTCCTCGACAACCGGGACCGCGACAAGGGCTATCACCATGATCGCCACGACGAGTGACACAAGCGACGTAGCGACCCATTTGATGTCTGGCATTTCTATCCCCTTTGTAAAAGGATTGGCGGTCTCCACCGCCGGGGTGATCACAATCAGGACTTGCCGCCGATCATCCTGACAGCCAGCATGATCGGAACGATGATG
>JAEIGA010013783.1_pt1 | contig 12292 bp, 10 predicted proteins | sample 9270691 | NCBI WGS metagenome assembly JAEIGA01 (sample SAMN17057246, study PRJNA624740) | gut metagenome | biome: biome; isolation source: fecal sample | host: Bos grunniens | place: China: Xizang | collected 2019
CCTGATTATATAGGCATTAATTCATTTTTAAAAATTTTAAAAAAAGAAAGGTAGAAGATACATAAAAAATAAAAATAAAAAAATATTTTTTTTATTTAAAAAGTACTTGACTTAAGTTAATTGATGTGATATAATAAGCGAGTAAAATGGATAAATATCGGAATTTTTTATTAAGGAGTTGATAATTATGGAAATGACGATGGAAAAATTTGTAGCTTATCTTAAGCAATTAGGTTTTGTTTACCAAGGAAGTGAAATCTACGGTGGATTATCAAATACTTGGGATTACGGACCTTTAGGTGTAGAACTAAAAAACAATATTAAAAAAGCATGGTGGAAATCATTTGTGCAAGCTTCTCCAAATAATGTTGGTATTGATGCTGCTATTTTAATGAATCCTGAAACTTGGGTAGCAAGTGGACATGTTGGTGGATTTAGTGATCCATTAATTGACTGTAAATCTTGTGGTACAAGACATCGTGCAGATAAATTAGTAGAAGATTTCACAAAAGGTGCTGAATCTGGTGATGGTTGGTCAAATGAAAAATTATATCAATATTTAACAGAAAATAAAGTACCATGCCCTGATTGTGGTAAAACTAACTTTACTGAAATTAGAAAATTCAACTTAATGTTCCAAACACATCAAGGTGTTATTGAAAATGCTAAAAACTTAGTGTACTTAAGACCTGAAACTGCACAAGGTATTTTCGTAAACTTTAAAAATGTTCAAAGAACATCACGTAAAAAAGTTCCATTTGGAATTGGTCAAATAGGTAAGAGCTTCAGAAATGAAATTACACCAGGTAACTTTATCTTTAGAACTCGTGAGTTTGAACAAATGGAATTAGAATTCTTCTGTAAACCAGGAACTGACTTAGAATGGTTTGAATATTGGAAATCTTATTGTATTAACTTCTTAAAAGAAATTGGTATTAATGAAGAATTAACAAGAACAAGAGACCATGAAAAAGAAAAATTAAGTCACTATTCAAAAGCAACAACTGATATTGAATTCAAATTCTTCTTTGGATGGGGAGAACTTTGGGGTATTGCAGATAGAACTGATTATGACTTAAGAGTTCACCAAGAACATTCAGGTGAAAGTTTAGAATATTTAGATCCTGAAACAAATGAAAAATATATTCCATATTGTGTAGAACCAAGTGTTGGTGTTGAAAGATTATTACTTGCAGTATTAACAAGTGCATATGATGAAGAAACTCTTGAAAATGGAGAAACAAGAGAAGTATTAAGATTTACACCTGCGATTGCTCCTGTAAAGGTTGCAGTATTACCTCTTGTTAACAAATTAAACGATAAAGCAAGAGAAATTTATGCTAACCTTAGCAAATTATTTGTTTGTGAATTTGACACTAGTGGTAAAATTGGTAAAAGATATCGTAGACAAGATGCAATCGGTACACCATACTGCGTAACAGTTGACTTTGAAACACTTGAAGAAGGTACTGTTACAGTTCGTGACCGCGACACAATGGAACAAGTTCGCGTTAGTGTAGAAGAATTACCAAAATATTTCTACGGTAAATTTTAATAAATAATTTTAAAGAAAAGGAGGTAAATCATGATTAATTATCAATTACAACGTCGCATCGTTAATGAAACAAATATAACAGAAGTTGTTTCTGAATATGTGACGCTTACAAAAAAAGGTAATAGTATGTTTGGTTTATGTCCTTTTCACAATGACAATAATCCATCAATGTCAGTAAGCGACAAAGTTAAAATGTATAATTGTTTTAGCTGTGGAGCTAAAGGAAACGTTATTAATTTTGTATCTCGAATTGAAAACATTACTTTAGATCAAGCCGCAATCAAACTTGCAAAAAGAATTGGTATTCAAATAGACGAAAGAAAAAACGCTCAAGCGTTGAAAGAAGAACGCTTAATTAAAGTAATGGAAGATGCTAATCAATTCTATAAGTTTTATTTAAAAAACTCTGATGAAGGTGTTAAAGCAAGAGAATACTTAAATAATCGTGGTATTACTGATGAAATAATTGATGAATTTGAAATTGGTTTATCATCTTCAAGTAAAGATTACCTTTATTTAGCTTTATCAAAAAATAATCATAGTTCACTTGATGCAATAAATTTAGGTTTAATCAAAGAAGATGAAAATGGTGACTATTACGACACTTTTAGAAGTCGTATTATGTTCCCAATTAAAAACCGCTATGGCAAAGTAGTTGGCTTTAGTGGAAGAATTTATACTGAGTCTAATCAAGCTAAGTATATAAATTCAATTGAAAATGATATTTTCCATAAAAGTGAAATACTTTATAACTACCATAATGCAATGCAACCAATTCGTCAAAATGATAGCGTATATCTATTTGAAGGATTTATGGATGTTATAGCTGCTAAAAAAGCTGGCATTCATAATTCAGTTGCAACAATGGGGACTGCTTTAACCACAGAACATGTTAACATGCTTTTAGGACTTACTAAAAACATTGTTTTATGTTTTGATGGTGATAATGCTGGTGTTAAAGCCATGAAACGTTCATGCTTTATGTTATCGAAGTATAATAACTTACCAAATGGCATAGTGCTTCCAGATGGACTTGATCCAGATGAATATCTAAAGAAATATGGCACTGAAAAACTTATAAACTATTTAGAAACAAACAAAAAGAATGTTTATTACTGGCTATATGAACTTGCATATAAAAAAATGATACCAAGTGATTTAGTTAGTATGGAAACATTTAAAAATGAAGTATTTGAATTTTTACGTACTACAAATGTAGACTCAATTCATTCATTTTTCTTTAAAAAATTATCAAATGATTTAGATGTTTCTGTTGATAAACTAATGGATGAGTTTAATAAATTAAAACCTAAACAAGTTTATCAAAGTGATAATAATGAATATCCTTATAATTATAATCAGGACATTGCAACTAATAAGGATATTTTACCTGTTCCTGATAAAAGAACAACAAAGTTAAAAACATTAAAGGTTACTAAAAAAATTCAAATTGCATATGATTCAATCATAAAACATTCAATCTTTTCTAAAGATAGATTTGCAAAATTCTTTGAACAAAGTACAATTGATTCTGTTTTGAGATATCCTGGAAAAGAACTTGTAAATCAATATTTAATTTTAGTCGAAATTCAAAATTTCTATGCAAAAAACGATTATTTAGGAATTGAAAATCTGTATATTATTTTAGAAAATTCAAAGGAATTACTTGACTTCGCGATAGAAATTGTCCAAAATCGATTTATAAATGTTACTTTACAAGAAAACTTTGATGAATGTTTAAATGCAATAATTGAATTTTACAAAAAGCAAGACCAAATTAATGCTTATAACGAAGCAATTTTAAGTACATCTTCAAATAAATTCTATGAAAAAAGCGATGAGTATATTAAATTGAAAGAAGAGAGTATTAAAATTGTCAGAAAGGAGAATAATATTTAATGTTAGATTTAGAATTATACAAAGAACAAATTGAAAAGTTAAAAAAAGAAGCTGATGAAAAAAATTATTTATCTTTAAGTCAAATTCTTAAGGTTTTTAATGACCCTAGTGAAGACTTATTAGATGACATTGTTGAATATTTCGAAAACTTAGGTGTCGAATTAACAAAAGACAGCGATGACTTAGTCATGGAAAATTTAGATTTTGAAGACCTTGATGATGATTTAGATGCTTTTGAAGAATTTTTAGATGATGTTGAAAATGACGAAGAATTAGCAGAACTTACTAAAAATGTAGAACAAGAAATTAAAGTTGAAGACTTTGAAGACTTCTCAACTACTTTTAGAAGAACTGATGATCCGGTAAAACTATACTTACATGAAATCGGACAAGTTGAACTTTTAAACATTACCCAAGAATATGAACTTGCACGTGCTATTCAAGAAGGTATTATGTGCAAAGGTAAAATTGATGCTTATGAAAGACAAGGTAAGAAGATTTCACCTGAAGAATTAGAAAAGTTAAATCAAAAAATTGAACAAGGTGAAGAAGCACGTAAAATTATGATTGAATCAAACTTACGTCTTGTTATTTTCGTTGCAAAAAAATATATGGGCAGAGGTTTAACATTCCTTGACTTAATTCAAGAAGGTAATATCGGTCTTATGAGATCAGTATCAAAATTTGACCCAACAAAGGGTTGCAAATTCTCAACATACGCAACTTGGTGGATTCGTCAAGCTATTAATAGAGCTATTGCAGACCAAGGCCGTACTATTCGTGTTCCTGTTCATATGGTTGAAACTATTAACAAACTTATGAAAGTTACTCGTAAATTAACTCAAGAAAAACATCGTGACCCAACACCAGAAGAAATTGCTCAAGAATTAGATATTAGCGTTGAAAAAGTATTACGTATTCAACGCATCGCCTTAGAACCAATTAGCTTTGATGCTAAAGTTGGTGATGATGATGATTCAAGTTTAGGCGATTTTATTAAAGATGCTGATACTCAAAATCCTCTTGAGTATACACAATCTCAAATTTTTAAAGAAGAAATTAATGCTGTATTACAAACACTAACTCCTAGAGAAGAAAGAGTAATCAGACTTCGTTATGGTTTAGATGATAATCATCCAAGAACTTTAGAAGAAGTTGGACGTGAATTTAATGTTACTCGTGAACGTATTCGTCAAATTGAAGCTAAAGCTTTAAGAAGATTAAGACATCCATCTCGTTTAAGTAGATTACAACAACATCGTATTGATAATAATTAATATTGGTTATTAAATAATTTCTTTGTTTTATAAGGAGTGAAATTTTGACATCTATCAAAAACTTTAATGTTAGATTAGAAAGATTAGTAGATTTTTATAAAAAGTATTTATTTTTAACTGTTTCAATAATTAAAAATGAATTTGATGAAATAAAAAACTTCGAATTAGCACTTATCACAAAAGAACTTGAAAACTATAATATAAAAGTAGTTGATTCTTTTGCTTATATTAATTCGGTTGAAGATTTTGCAAACGAAATTGAAACAGATATCGAATTTATTGATTTTACTAATTCAACTGTTTTTGAAGATTCTATAAAACATGTGCATGAAAGTAGTAATGATCCAATTAAATCTTTTCTAAATGAAATCGGAAACATAAGATTACTTACATTATCAGAAGAATATTTACTTTCTAAAGTGATACAAGACAGTAAATATGCTAAGTTTATATTTGATAATAAGCAAAAATACAAACCTACCAAAGAAGAAAGAGAAAAATTTAAAGAACTAATTAATAGAGCAGAATATGCAAAGTCAATTCTTATTGAATCAAATTTAAGATTAGTTGTTTATATTTCTAAAAAGTACTTGGGAAGGGGTCTTGAATTTTCTGATTTAATTCAAGAAGGATGTCTAGGATTAATTAAGTCAGTTAATAAATATGATCCAAATAAAGGATTTAGATTTGCAACGTATGCTACTTGGTGGATTAAACAGTCCATTAATAGAGCTGTTGCAGAACAAACAAGACTTATAAGGATTCCGGTTCATTTGCATGAAATGATTAATCGAATTTATAAAACGATTAACATTCTTACTCTAGAGTATGAAAGAGAGCCTACTTCTTTAGAAATTAGTACATATTTAGATATTCCTGAAGAAAAAATAATTTATCTTTTAGAATTATCACAAGATACTCGTAAGCTTGAAGAGCAAATTGGTGAGGATGATTCGGTTTTAGCTGACTATATTCCTGATAATAAAGAGCTTAGTCCTTATGAATATGCTTTAAAAGAAGAAAATCTTGAGAAGCTTGATCGGATTTTACATACTTTAAGTACTCGCGAAGAAAAAATAATACGTATGAGATTTGGTCTTGATAATAAAGCTCCGATGACGCTTGATGAAATAGGAAAAGAGTTTGGTATTACTCGTGAAAGAATTCGTCAAATAGAATCGAAAGCTTTAAAAAAACTAAAAAGATTAATTCGCTCGATAAATAAAAATTATGAAAAATAGACCACTACAAAATGTAGTGGTTTCTTTTTGCTTTCTTTTTTTGTGTAAAAATTGTATAATAATTGTGGTGTTATTATGAAAAATGAAAGATTAGAAAAAATTGCATCATATATAAATAAAAATGATAAATTAGCTGATGTTGGTTGTGATCATGGATATTTAGCGATTTATGCAATTAAAAAAGGCGTAAACTATATTCAATTAATTGATAATAAAGAAGGACCACTTAATAGTGCAAAAACAAATCTAGCATATTATGAGGATAAAGTTTTTATCAAATATTCTTTATCTAGCGGACTATCTGATGTTGATCAAAATATAAATACTGTTGCAATATGTGGAATGGGCGGAGAATTGATATCTAAGATTATTTTAGATGATTTAGATAATGCAAAAAGATTAAAAAAAATAATTCTTCAGGCAAATTCTAAAGTTGACATTTTAAGAAAAACTTTATCAGATAATTCTTTTGAAATAAGTGATGAAGATATAATTATTGATAATGATAAAACTTATGAAATAATAGTTTGTTCATATCAAAAAAATTCGAATTTTCTAACCTTAGAACAAATTAAATTTGGTCCAGTACTTATGAAAAAGCTTGATAAACCATTTGTTGAAAGATGGCTTGGCAAACTAAATTACAATAATCAAATAATTAAGAAATTAAAAAATGATGACTTTAAAAAAAGTGAATTAGAACGTGAAAATAAAATGATTAAAGAGGTAATAAAATATGAAGACTAGCGAAATAGTTAATTACTTAGTTTCTAAATATCCCCAAAATATTGCAAGTGATATTGATACTGGTAAAATTGGGCTTCAATTTGGCTCAATGAACAAAGAAGTAAAAAAAGTTATGATTGCTTTAGATGGTTCTTTAAAAGTAATAGAAGAAGCAGCCGAAAAGAATGTTGATTTAATTATTCTTCATCATCCTTTATTATTTTATCCAATCATTAATTTAAATTATGATAGCCCTCTTGGAAGAAAATTAAAATTATTATTATCTAATAATATTAATGTTTTTTCTATGCATACTAATTTTGATGTTGCAAACGGTGGTATGAATGAAATACTTGCAAATATTCTTAAACTAAAAAACATTAGAATGGTACACTCTGAAGTGTCAAAAGAGTCTTTAATCCGTGTTGGTGAAATAGAACCATTAAAACTAGCTGATTTTGCCAAAAAAGCAAGTGAAGTTTTTTCAGAAAACACTGTTAGATATGTTGGTCGCGCCGATAAAGAAATTAAAACTGTTGGTATTGTCGGAGGTGCTGGATCAAGTGAATTATTTACTGCCTTAAGAAATGGATGTGACTGTTTGATTACGGGTGAAGTTCATCATCACCAAGCATATGATGCTTTAGAAAACGGGATTGCTTTAGTAGAAGTAAGCCATAGTGTTGAACGTCATTTTGCAAGTGTTGTTAAAGAAGACCTTGAAAATAAATTTAATAATATTAATATTTTTGTAAGTGATAATAACATTAACCCATTTAATGGAATATAAAAATAAAAAAAGAGCTTAAAACAAGTGTTTTAAGCTTTCTTTTTTTAAAGAATAATTATTCTTCAACAATAGCGCCTACTGGACAAGCGTCTTGGCAAGCACCACAATCGATACATTGACTAGCGTCGATAACATAGATATCGCCTTCAGCAATGCAATCAACTGGACATTCACCAGCACAACTTCCGCAACCTAAGCATGCGTCTGTAATTAATCTTGGCATAAGTAGTACCTCCATAAATATTTGCGTCTTTAATTATAATACAAAAAAAGGTTAATTGCAAGAGTTTGGTTTTTGTTTTTTCTTTTTGCTTGAAAATGTATCGATTATTTGATATAATTTTATATGAATTTAGGAGGTATTTTATGTTACAAGTTGATTGGTATTGGTTATTAATCGTAGGATTTGTTTGTCTTGCAATTGGTGCAGTAGTTGGTTTATTGGTAATGAGAGCAATTTTCAATAAACAATTAAAAGACAATCCACCTATTAATCGTAACATGATTCGTGCAATGTTTATGCAAATGGGTCGTAAACCATCTGAAAAAGACATTACAAGAGTTATGGAAGCTATGGGTCAACATAGTCCTGAAAATAAAAACAAAAAAGAAAAAAAAGCTGTTAAAGCTGAAAAGAAAGAAGCAAAAAAAGCAAAATAAAAAAGTAACTAGCATCATGAATTGCCATGTTGTTAGTTACTTTTTTTCTTTTTTAATTTTCTTTTTAAAATCTCGATTAAATCAGTTTTATTTTCTTGTTTCTTAAAAATCTTAACAATATTTTTCCTATGCATAATTATGATAAAAATCAAAAGAACAAATACGCAAGCAACAAAAATCCAGTCGATTACACCAAGGGCAGCAGTTCCAGTGAAAAGCTCACTAAAGGTGTGATGTGCTTTTGGTTTAAAGAACGAACAAATAAATGCGGTAAAAATTCCTAAGATTGATGAAAGAGAAACATATTTTGAAATTAGAAGTACAATGAAAAATACAGATATTGCGATAACGAATATTAAAGGGCAGTATACCATTGCAATACCGGCGCTACATGCAATTCCCTTGCCACCTTTAAAATCTGCAAATATAGGGAATGCGTGTCCTACAACCGCAACAAGACCATAAATTACAGGATGAATTTCAATTATCATCCAGTCTGCTTGATAGTCAAGTAATCCAGATGAAAATAAAGATACAACAACAGCAGCTTTTAATGCATCAAGAATAAATACAATAAGTGCCCAGCGTAAACCTAAAACACGAAGTGTATTTGTTGTACCCATATTTTTGCTACCATATTCCCTGATATCAATACCTTTAAATACTTTTCCGATAATTAAGGCAGATGGAATAGATCCTAATAAATATGATGTAATTAATAATAAAATTGGAACAATTATACCAATTACTCCCATTTACTACACCTCTTTTCGTGTTAATATTATACCAAAAAATGCCTTATTTTACTACTGTTTTGCAAAGGAAAAAATTATTAAGAAAGGAAGAAGTCAAATGGCAAGAAATAGCAAAATATATAACTAAAATCTAAAAAAATAATTATTTTAGTTGCAATAAAAAAGTGCTTATGTTATAATAAGATTTAGAAATAGCCAAAAATTTATATGAATGGAGTGATACTATGGCGAAAAATGTAAATTCATACAATGAAGATTCGATTCAAGTCTTACAGGGACTTGATGCTGTTAGAAAAAGACCTGGGATGTATATTGGGTCAACTGATGCAAAAGGTTTACATCACCTTGTATGGGAAATTGTCGACAATGCAATTGACGAAGCTTTATCTGGTTATGGTGACAAAATTATTGTTAACATTCATATTGATAATAGTATTGAAGTAATTGACAATGGTCGTGGTATTCCTACTGGGATGCATAAAACTGAACATCTTCCAACTCCACAAGTTATCTTTAACACACTTCATGCCGGTGGTAAATTTGATGAAGCTGGCGGCTATAAAGTATCGGGTGGTTTACACGGTGTTGGTTCATCAGTAGTTAATGCATTAAGTGAATGGTTAGAATTAACAATTCATAGAGATGGAAAAATTTATCATCAAGTATTTAAAAATGGTGGTAAAATCATCGAAAAACCTAAAAACTTAGGTGATACAAAAAGAACTGGTTCAGCTATTAAATTTAAACCAGATCCTAAAATTTTCTCTTCTACAATTTTCGACTATAAAACCATTGCAACAAGACTTAAAGAATCTGCTTTCTTAATTAAAGGCTTATGTATTGAATTAAATGACTTAAGAACAAAGAAGTCTGTTTCTTATTTATTTCAAAATGGTTTAGTTGAGTTTATTAATTCTCTAACTCAAGGTAAAAATCCTCTTCATGATGCTCCTTTCTTCGTTGGTAATTCACAAGGTATTCAAGTTGAAGCTTCAATTCAATACTGCGAAAGTGCATATAATGAAAATATCTTATCATTTGTAAATAATATTCGTACACGTGATGGCGGTACACATGAAGTTGGCTTTAGAACAGCAATGACAAGAGCTATCAATGACCATGCACGTATGGTTGGTGCTTTAAAAGATAAAGATCCGAATTTAGATGGTGCTGATATTCGTGAAGGTTTAACAGCTGTTATTTCCATTCGTGTTCCGGAAAAACTTTTACAATTTGAAGGACAAACAAAAAATAAATTAGGAACTCCTGAAGCTAAACTTATCGTAGAACAAATTATCTATGATAATGTTAAAACTTTCCTAGCAGAACGTGGACAAATTGCTAACTCAATTATTTCTAAATCAATTAAAGCTGCAAAAGCAAAAGAAGCTGCTCGTAAGGCAAGAGATGATGTTAGAATGGGTAAACAAAAGATGGCTAAACCTGCTAACTTAATTGGTAAACTAGTTCCACCACAAACAAAAAATCCGCAATTAAATGAATTATTCATCGTCGAAGGTGATTCTGCCGGTGGTTCTGCAAAACTTGGACGTGACTCTAAGTTCCAAGCAATTCTTCCTTTACGTGGTAAAGTTTTAAATACTGCTAAAGTTAAACTTGAAGAAGTACTTAAAAATGAAGAATTAGTTTCATTAATTAATGCAATTGGTGCTGGTATTGGTTCTGACTTTGATTATACAAAGTCTAACTATCGTCGTATTATTATTATGACCGATGCCGATACCGATGGTGCACATATTCAAACATTATTACTTACTTTCTTCTTTAGATATATGCGTGAATTAATTGAAAATGGATATATTTATATCGCTACTCCACCGCTTTATAAAATTTCTTATAAAACAGGTCATGAATACGCATGGACAGATGAAGAGTTAAGAGAAAAAGTTAATAAATACAAAAACGTTCAAATTCAACGCTACAAAGGTCTTGGTGAAATGAACGCAACACAACTTAAAGAAACAACAATGGATCCAGCTAATCGTACTTTAATCCAAGTTGAAATTAGTGAAGTATCAGCTGCTGAAAAAGAAATGATGATTCTTATGGGAGATGATGTTGATCCACGTCGTGAATGGATTGAAACTAATGTAAGTTTTGATTTTGATGATAACTTTACTTTGGAGGATGTAGAACAATATGAATAAAAAACTATCTGATAAAATAAATCGTTTTGCAACCGAAATTGTAATTAAAGATAACTTTGAAAACATTATGGGTGAAAGATTTGGAAGATATTCTAAATATGTCATCCAAGAACGTGCATTACCAGATGTACGAGATGGGTTAAAACCTGTACAACGTCGTATTTTATTTGCAATGTTCAAAATTAAACTTTTATCTACAAAACCACATAAGAAATCTGCTCGTATTGTTGGGGACGTAATTGGTAAATATCACCCACATGGTGATACTGCAGTATATGATGCAATGGTCAGAATGTCTCAAGACTTTAAGATGAGACTTCCTTTAATCGACATGCACGGTAACAATGGTAGTATCGACGGTGACCCTGCAGCCGCAATGCGTTATACTGAAGCTCGTATGAGTAAGTATGCAGAAATGCTTTTACAAGATATTGATAAAAGAACTGTTGGTTTCATGCCTAACTTCGATGATGAAGAACTTGAACCAATTGTTTTACCAACAAAATTTCCAAACGTTTTAGTAAATGGCGCAACAGGTATTGCTGCTGGTTATGCAACTGATATTCCACCTCACAATCCAATTGAAATTTTAGATGCATTAATTTACCGTATTGCAAATCCTAATTGCTCCCTTGATGAACTTTTAGAAATTGTTAAAGGACCTGACTTTCCAACAGGTGGTATTGTTTTAGAATCTGATGGATTAAAGAAAGCATACGAAACTGGTCGTGGCAAAGTAGTAGTTAGATCACGTGCAACAATTAATCGTGATAAAGCTGATCCACAAATCATCATTACAGAAATTCCATACGAAATTAATAAATCAACATTACTTCGCAAGATGAGTGAAGCAATTCAAGCAAAAGGTGTTGATGGTGTAAAAGCAATCAGAGATGAAACTGATTCAACTACAGGTCTTCGTATTGTAATTGATGTAAGACGTGATGTTAACCCTGAAAATATTTTAAGTTTCTTATATAAGAGTACTGATTTACAAACAAACTATAACTATAATGTAGTAGCAATTTCTCAAGGTCGTCCATATCATATGGGACTTATCGATATTTTAGATGCTTATATTGTTCATAGAAAAGAAGTTATGACAAACAAATGTAACTTTGAACTTGAAAAAGCATTAAAACGTGCAGAAATTGTTGAGGGGTTAATTGCAATGGTATCTATTTTAGATGCTGTTATTACAACAATTAAAAACTCGAAAAA
>JAEIGA010013784.1_pt1 | contig 12291 bp, 21 predicted proteins | sample 9270691 | NCBI WGS metagenome assembly JAEIGA01 (sample SAMN17057246, study PRJNA624740) | gut metagenome | biome: biome; isolation source: fecal sample | host: Bos grunniens | place: China: Xizang | collected 2019
CCTGACAATGTGCTGTCAGCCTCTTTCGCAAAATTTCCGGCGTATTGGGCAGTCCTTTCAAAGAACATCTTCATCGCAAGCTCTGCTTTCTGGGCGTTCGTGGCTGTCTTCCATTTGAAGTTCATGCCTTTATCCAGTGCATAAGCCTCCAAGGTCGTAGCGTTCATAGCCACGCCGAGGTTATCCATCATCGTGAAATTGCCCTTCGCTGCACCCGCTATGCTTTCCATCGCAAACTTGGTGTCGATACCCATAACGGAAGCGACATCGGCCGCCCTCTGCATTGCCTGTGTCGTCAGTTCCATAGCACGGACTTGCGACAATCCTGAGCCTTGGAAAAGGCTTCCCATCTTGTTTGCGGTAGCCATGTAATCAGAAGCGGAAAGCCCCATGTTTTTGTATGCGTTTTCCGCAAGTTTCTGAACATTTGAAGCGTACTTATCGAAAACCGCTTCCGTTCCACCAAGATTCTGCTCCAGCTCCATGCCAAGAGGAATCGCCTGTCTTATGGCGGCACCGGCAGCGGCCGTAACCGCACCGAAAGCACCAATAACGGCTTTCTGAGCCGTCACCCCGAATGCCTGAAATCGTGCTTCCGCAGCCCTCATCTGACCCGACAAAGCCCTTGTCATACGATTTCCAGAACTGTTTATCTTATCGAGAACCCTGCTTGCCCTGTCTACGACGCTGAATTCGGTCGCTACCGCATAAGTTTTTCCCATTCAGCTACTCCTCCTCACTACTTTCATCAGTAGTGTAAGCAGCTTCGCCGTTGTTGTTCTCCAGCGTATGCGGGGTGAACTCCATCCGCTTCATAAGCTCCCGCTCACGCTTCTGAGTCTGCATTACCTGCATGAAGCTAAGGCCGGAATGTCTTCGGGCTTCCAAATCATAAGTCGTAAGACCGTTATCCAGAAGTTTTTCGCTTGCGGCAGCTTCCTTGTTCCTGTCAACGCTCGGACGGTTCAAGCCGGTCCAGGTGCACTGCATCCATGCGCTCACAATCCGCCATTGCTCAGGATAGTTCCAAGCCCTCGCAAAGCCCGGCAAGTCAATCTGCCCGCTCAGAGCCAGCTGACTGAGCCAAGAGTTGTACATCGGCTGAGTCACCTCGTTAGCGAACTTCTTTACGAAGCGACTGAGATACACCTCAAATTCATTGTTTGCCTGTCGGCTCGCTGAATAGTTATTGCCGAACTCCAGCATGAGAACTTCCGGTGGTAAACCGTGGCTCCAAGCCAAAACAGCGATAATCGACTTCTCGAAAGTCGCATAGTTCACATTCGGACGGTTAGTCTGGAAACTCGTGATTTTTCCACCGTTGGGGGCCTTGTACACGGTTCCAGGATTCATAATGTCAATCTGATTTGTAGGCGGCGTGACCACAGGCGGATACCCCATCGGCATGATTCCGTCTGGTGCAGGCGGAAGAGGGGCTGCACCAATCGCTCCGTTCGGCACTGCTCCGCCTGGAACAGCCCCAGCCCTCGCCAAATCGCTAGGGCGAGCGACAGAAATATGATTCGGCTCTTCTTCAAGGAAAAGAGGAATCATCGCATTCACGAGGCTCGCACGAACCTCAGCATCTCTCGTGCGGTCAAGATCTTTGAGCATGTAGATTGAGTCCGAAAGGAACGGCTCGCCACGAACATCGTCAACGAAATGCTCGCTGCCATAGACCATCCAGCTGATGAGCCTTCCGCTCTTCTCGCCCCTCACAGGGATTCTTTCGTACTCAAAAACGCCGTTTACATCGCTCTGAACATAAAAAGCGACCCTTTTACCCCAGCGGTCAAACTCAACGCCATGCTTTATGTAATGCCCCTCACGCAGATTCGGGCTGTCTGGAGTCCTAACATGGTCTCCGTTTACCCATTGCCAGCGAGGAAGCCCAGTATTTTGATCAAGTCTTGAAATGATTATGCCGTCGCCCGAAATAAGCGACTCGAAGCGCACACGCTCCTGAAAAGCACCAAAAGTCTCTTTCTTTCCCCAGTCGAATACGGCGGGGGTATTTGAGTAAAGGTCAAACTGAGTTGCAATCCGCTCGCCCCAGTCAACAGCCTTTTCTTCACGCTCCACCTCGCCCAGGTTCGGGAAAAGCACCGCACCTGTCGGAGTCGGAGTCGCAACAATCCCGGTGTGAATCTCGTTCCACACAAGGCGGCGGATAACGCCCTTAGCATAGATGTTCGTTCGGAAAAGCTGCATCGACCTTCTTCTGAGCCGCCAATAGTCAACGAAAGTCCACTGGCTCACCGGCCCCAAAGAACCGAAAAACTTAGAGCCGTCCCAGTAATCCCCGCCGAAATAATCTGCCAGGGCCTTGACGGTCATATCTTTGAGAAAATTGCCATAATTATCGATTGATTTCTCACTCATCATCAGTACCCCGGAATTACCTGACTCCATCGGCCAGAGCCGTAAAGAGCTTCTGTTAGCTGGTTAATCTCAGCCAGAAGCCTCTGTTTCTGCGCAATAAGAGTGCCGATGTCAGCCCTCTTCACGGTCTGCCTATCCTGCCCGGTGTCAATCGTGTATTCCTGAATGCCGTCGCTAGCAGAAAGAGCGGCAATCGCACGGTCAATCTGATTGAGAAGAATCTTGTCATTTTTCAGCTGGGTCTCGTAATAAGTGTAAGTATCCAGCTTCGTAACCCCATGCGGGTCATCAAGCAGCATAGACATGGCAACTCCGTATGCTAGACTATGATAGCTAACTTGCCCAATAATGAATAAGACTTAACTTTCATCTACAACCTCTTCTGTTGCTGTAGCCTCGTGATGAATGTGCTCAGTAACAACAGTAGTCAGATTTTCGTCAACAATACTCACTTCTGCGTCCAGCACATCCTCTGCGTTCCATAGGTTAGCACACTGCTGATGAAATCCGACTTTTGCCTTATCTAAAGCACTGTACTCGGCCTTGACTGCAAAGTTACTGTTAATGCAAGTTATGATTGCATACTTCATATTCTATTCCTCCTTTATGAATTATGAATAACCACCAAGATACTCAAACTTAGCCCAAATATGACCACCATCGGTATCTGTAATTTCAACTGTATTTGCAGCTGTATGGCTTATTGTGAATTTACCGGCTGTTGATTCTGCTTCTTTCAATAATGTAATGCTTGTAGTGCCATAAATACCTATTAAGAAAACGCCCATTTCAGTATTCTGCATGTGCTTATCTACAGTGACACGATAAAGTGAGTTGTTTGGTAATGTAGCCACAATATGAGCAGTATCAGAATTAAACGCATATGGGGCACGATTATATTCAGTAATAGTCCATGTGGTGCCAGTAGAATATGATTTATTCACACCTATAAGTTGTGTACTGTCAGAACCTTTGAATATACCATTGCCAAGCCAATAACCAGCATTACCCACTTGAATACTTACATAGTAGCTCCACCACTGAGTACCCAAATAAGCTTTACCACACCACATACCTGTCCCTTTCTGATGCAGCATCTCTAAGAATTCATCCCACGAATTGTATGAAGTAGCAGGTGTGTAATTTATGATAGTATCAGACACAGGAACAAGTTTGTTAGAAGAGGTTGCATTACTAGGTACAATCTCGCCCAATGTACCACCCACTGTTACCTGAGTGAAGTGTCCAGCAACCCATGTTCCAGCAGTGTGAGCAGTTGTACAACGATACAGTATGTTGTTGTAGGTTACATAGTCACCTACTGCATAGCTTGTTACATCACTGAAAGCCGGAGCAAAGTTAGCAGTGTTCTGAGCTATGTGAGCACTGTCAGCCTCATGCACTTCGTCAGTCATGAATTTTACTGCTGTACCTATTAGTATAATGTCGTGCTCAAGAGTTTTGACAGTGTCACATATCGGATACAACCGATATCTGTTTGTGAGCTTCTCAGCCTCACCTACACTAAAGGCTATGGTATCTTCGGGATACATCGTATCTATTTGCAAAAGTACATTGTAGTCGGTGTCAGGCATAGGAGTAGCCAAATACACATCAAGATACAATCCTACAGTTCCTATCGTCGTTCCACTAGATATCGTGATGGTATTGGTTTGTTTTAAAGCTACACTAGGCACTAACTGACCCGCAGGCGCTAATCCTGCGACTGTCGTTTCTGTTCCGTCTGACGAACGATATTGCAAACTCATACTAATCTCCTTTTGGTATATAGCCGTAGCGCGCAGCCAGGGCTAGGTCTTGTACCGGCGTAAACTCATGCGAACTATCTGAATACGCATAAGCCCTCGCGCACCAATAACCAGACCTGTCAATCACTACATCCTTAATCGTATGATAGGTGGCTCGTATACAGTTAATGAATACGATGCCATTACAGTTAGAAGTTGTCAGTATGCTGCCGTCCTCAGCATACAGATTTGACCAGCCCTGTTCGTCAAAAACTAAGCGTTCATCTGTAGTTCCATTATCCCGTTCAACGATACGCATTTGACTATCGTCGTAGTCATCTGTAATACACACCATGCAGTTGTTCGGCATTGTGCCGGCGGCTACAGCTGCATCGTGAGCAGATTTAGTACCAATCCACATTCGTGTGCCATTGGCAAGGGTTAAAAGTTCACCTGTCGTTTTGTCTACTTTATTTACACTCATGCTAGGCTCCTTATGCGTCTGTTAATTCTGCGTATCCCCAATACTGAGCTGAATAAGTTGTTGACCATCTTGACCATGAGTAGATACGCTTGATAGCGTTTCCGTTTTCCTGTACAGCAAATACACCATGCGCTTCTGTTCCAACGCGGAATACTCTGCCGAACAAATAGCCGATACCCGTTACATTTATACAATACAGCCCAGAGTTTCCAGCGCTAATATTAGCAACGGCGTTAGAGTACATACTAGCACCCGCGGCATTAAGAGTCCCAAAACTACCCAAGTCTGTGAATTCCCCTATAGCAGTAGCTATAGCAGCAGTAGCAGTAGCTATAGCAGTAGCTACTGCATTCGATGTGACCGCATTCATGTCACCGTCTGTAACGGCATCACTGATGATAGGCACACCACTTGCAGTATCATCAGTGAAGTCCGCCAGGTCGTACTGCTTCTTCTCTGCGGCTGAAAGCAAATCCCACTCAGCTCTCGTACCCACGAATGTCTTCTTAACGAACTTGTTGAAGAGCTGGGAGAATTTAGTCCATGTGTCAGTAAGGAAAGATTTATAGTTCATGTAGTTCATGCGGTTACCGCCTTTTCACTGAGTTTACAGTCTATTCACTGAGCCTACAGTCCGAACATTGTGTCGATTTCAGCATTCGTAATCGGTACGAATGTATCGCCGCTGCTCTGAGCAACCCACTCGCCAGAACTGCTATTGTATTTATAGATAACGCCTTTGACATACTGCTCAGTTGCTGTTCGTGTGTAGTAGATTGTTCCCGACTGAACTTCTGTATCAGATGTGAGTACATATCCGCCAGAGCCGTCAGAAACATACCAGCCCTCTTCACTTGGGTTCTCTGTACCCTCTGGAGTGACAGCATCGTATGTGTATGTGTAAGTGGTCTCGCCCATGTACAAGAATGTCTGGTTATTGACAGGTGAAGCTGGGAGAGCATCACCGAACTGCAAACGGTCTGAGACATCAAAAATAGGACCTATTACAGCCCATTTAAGAACAGGTGTTGTAGTTGTTGAAGTATCAACTACCATGACCTCAGAATGTGGAGCAATCCGTTCACCTGCTCCCTCAACGAAGTCCGCTGTTGTCTGACCCTCAGCCTGGATTTCATACATCCAACCTTCTTTAAGACCTGACAAGGCTGGCAAGTGTGCTACATCAGCAACAACACCTTTCTGCACGACATGACCGATGTCGTTAATCAATTCCTTAACGCGGTCAATCAAATGCTGGGTTCCAACCTCATTCAAATATTCTTTCTGAGCCATAATCTCCTCCTGTTATGCGTCAAACCACGCATCTATTTGTTCGTTAGTAATATCTCCGAACTGCTTAACCCAAGCAGTGCCGTTCCAATAGTAAAACCTACCCTCATCACCGACATAATAGATTTTGCGGTCCGCCGCGGTGAATCGAATTGGTAAGTCAGCGGCAGTATCAACGATACTGTAGTTACCGTCCGCCGTTCCGATTGCGTTCCAGTGATTTTCGTTCCATTCAGCATCGCTGTTAGGCGTAACGCAACGGTAGAACTGTGCCGCGTAAATTACCAGGTCTCCGTACTTGTATGTGTCTCCGGCTTGCCAGACATAAATCGGCGTACCGTCGTCAACATACATCTCACGGGTCTGTTTCGTGCCGTCCGTACCGGTCCACTCGAAAGTGACGGTGCTTCGTCCGTTGCTCTTCTCAATCGACTTGACGATACAGTTCGCGCCCTTGATTGCTCCTAGCCCGACGACTGTATCACGAGTGAATTTCTTAGCTAAGGCGAGAGTGACAATATCCATTCATTCCCCCTTTACTGTAAAATCCAGCGTTTGTTGTCAGCGTCGTACATATAAGTGTCGCCGGTATCAATGCAGTAAGCCCATGAACCGCTCCAGCATTTATCTTCCTCAGCCCGCTCATCCAAATCTGAGACATCGGAACTCAGGCAGTAATAACCGAACAGCCCGCTTTTCTGCTCACCCTTGTTGATTGCCATAACACCCCCCTTATGCCTTCTTGTACAGACAGCCGAGCAGGTTCTCCCTGCTCCTGAAAGCCAGCTTCACGCCGTCCTGCTTGAATCCGTCCTGCTCCAAGACGATAAAATATTTAGTGTTGTAAATTTCCACCAGAATCGCCACATGTCCGTATTCGTTCGAGCTGGTCGCTCCCCAGATAAGGACATCCCCGCGCGAGTAATCGGCAAGGGCTGAATCCCTAGTGACTTTGAGCGTTCCGGGCTTGTCGATGATGTCTTTAGCACCATCGACCGCCGGTGATTGCGGAACGCAAAGGACATCAGCGCAATACTGCCTGTAAAGATCCACGCACTGCGAGCCGAAGTTGCCGTCAAAATCGACCTTAGAGCCAAGATTCTGTTTGATGAACTGTGTCAAAGTCATTGCCATCTCCTACTACTCACAAAAGTAGTTAAAACCAGCTCCGAGGCGGGGATAAAAAGTGGGATAACGCCTCGGAGTCTGGCAAAAAAACTACTCGTTTTTGACGAACAGCGAGCAGATTTCCGTAACGGCCGTTGAGCCGACTCCGATAGCGGCAACAATCTGAACCGCATACGCAGGCTGCATATAAGTTACGACAGCAGAAGCAATGGCTGCGACTCCGCCAGTAACTCCGATCACAAGATTGAACATTTTCTTGCTCATTTTTCTATCTCCTCGCCCTCATAGAGAGCCTTGATACCCATGTAATTCTTCTCGGTCTTCTCGATTTCAATCTGATAAATCCGAAGCCGTACAATCCATTCTTCCGGCACCGTCACAGTGCCCGCCTCTCTGTTCCTAACAGTCTCACCGTCTTTCAAAAGCGGAAAAACAGGAAAAGAAAGCGGCGGAACGACAGGCTTCTCCACATACTCAATTCTTGTGCTTTGACAGCCCGCTAAGAGCATTGTCAACAGCATCACCAGAATAAACCTCGTCAATTTTCTCATTCGCTTCCTTCTCGTTCTCTGCCGTTATCTCAGCCGCGCTCATAAGCCGCTGAACCTGCTTGGCATAGCCGTCTTTTTCTTTTTCCGTTGTTTCAAGCTGCGCTCTTACAAGTTTCAGCTCGCTTTTCAGATTGCGGATTATCACGCAAAGAAAAATCACGGCACCGAGCAAAATCAGAACCGCATAAATCAAAATCTTCATCTGACTCCCACGAACTTGTCGAACATGATGTTCAGGTCAATCGTTCCGGCTCCAAGACCGTAAACCACAGCCCACACCATGCAGATTTCACCAACGCTTGCGCTAGGCATAACGCCGAGCCACTTCAAGACCGCGCAAACCACGATTCCAAGTGCCGAAACGAACTTGAAAATCTTGCTTATTTTCTTGGCGGTAAGCCCGCCGTCGTTTTCTTTCTCAGCTTCATCAGTCATAATCTCTCCACGCTTTTCAACAATTTTTCAACATTATTTTTAGCCGTTGTCTTTATCATCGCTCACTTTTTTCAGTATCAAATCAAGCATTGTCTCAATCCGGATCAATCGTTCGTTCGCCTCATTCTTTCCTTCATAAAGGCGGTCGAATTTGCTCGCATCATGCTTTCGGTCTTCTTCCGTCCGAGCTTCGAGCGTGATAATTCTCTGCTCCATCTTGCCGTTCTGTTTGCCAATATCAATCATCTTCCAGATGACACCGCCTCCGACAAGACAACCGATTACGGAAACACAAACTGAAATTATCGAGATTATGTTCATTCTATTTCTCCCTCGTTTTCTGCATCTCAATCAGGCTCGGAATCAGCGGATCATACCAGAATCGTATGTCCGAAAGCGTGAGACTCTGGGGCAGCATAGGCAGATGGTAATTCTGGTAGATTTCCCGAATCATCAGCGGCACTCCGTCCCATGCGTTCACGCGCTGTCTCCGGCCCTTAAGGGCAACCTCAACGGTTAGCCCGCTATAAAAAAACTTGTTATGAAGTTCAGAATCTTGTAATCAATGTTGCTGAGCTTTGCAAACCAGCTCACATCCTTGCCTGTCATCGCGCTCAGAAGTGCCAGAGTTTTATGGACGCTCTGCTGTTCCTTGAAAGAGTCCATCGCCATGTAAGCCGCGCTAGTCGGAGTTCTCAAAACGATTTTTTCCCCGGCGAACCCCTGCGGGCTTTTCTTGCTTATCGTGTACTCAAACTCGCACTCATCATTGAGAACGAGAGAGCCTCTTTGGATTGCCTTTATCAGCTTGGGGGCTGTGGCATCAAGCAGCTTATCACCGTCCTTCGTGGTAACATAAAGATCGATGTCATTATCTTCTGCCCATCGCTCCAAATCTTTCATCGCAAGCTCTTCGCTTATCTCGGTTTTGTTCTCATTTTCCATTTGTCTGCTCCAATCAAAGAATATTGGCGGGAATAGCCCCGCCAAAAATTAAAGATACTTCCAGTCGCCCGCAAGGGAAATCGCCATCGTATTTGCCTTGCCGTCCAGAACCTTCTCATCAGTAATCTGCATGTTTCCACTCACAAGAGTACCGTCAATCTTCGTCGCAGAGATTGCAACGAAGTCGAGTTTTGCAGCAGCTTCTTCAATGAACTGCTCATCCCCTCGGCTGTCATCGGTTACGATGTTGATGTCGGTGATTGTTCCAACGACCCTTGTTTTTTTCTGTCGGAAAGTTCCGTCTGCGTTAGGCACGACCTCATTCTCAAAGCCAGGAAGTTTGAATTTCGGTTCGTCAGCCGCATCGCATGTGAACCGTCTTCCGTCAATTACGATGCTTTCAAGTGCGCCACCAGCTTTTGCCATCTTCTACCTCCTACGCTCCCACATACTGACCGAACAGCACTTCGCCGTCCACAATCTCAATGTTTCCGCTTACCTTAGTCGGGAACTTGTAATTGACCCGCTTGCTGTTCGCGCTGTCAATCTTGACCGTCATGTTTTTGATTGTGAAATCAACATCGCTGATAATCGCATTGTCACCGAGCGAAACCGCAAGGTTTGCGAACCAGGTCTTGAAATCCTTAGTTGTCTTGGCCGTCGGATTGCTTGTCGGCTGGTCTTCTGGCAGAAGAGGCGATGCCTTAACATCCGGGGCCTCAGTGATAAGCCGCAAGTTGTACACGATATTCATCAGCTTCACGCCGTCCACGATGTATCTTCGTGCCGGGAAGTTTCCCTCACCGTCCGGGTGATAGAACGAAACGACATCGTTGATTGCCGCAACGCTGCCATCGGTGATGTTCGTGCTGCTTCCTTTTTTGACGGATTGATTGCGAACAGTCTCGTTTTCCTGAGCGGAATCTGCGCCTCGCTTCAATCCAGTAAGATTGCCAGTGTAGCCCTGTGGTGGGTTTGAATCGGCCGTGGTGAGAATATCCATGAGCCATTTTGCAGCCACCACAAAAGGAAGCTCCGGGCTTCCAACGCTCACGCACAAGAAGTTAGCGTAGTCGCTTTTTCTATTGTCAGTGATTGCCGTTCGCACAGCGTATGAGTCAGTGCAGCCGTGAGCGACATAGCAAGGCTTCTTTTCAAGCCAGCTCCATCGTCCGTCCGCGAAGTCAAAGTATTTATCGAGCAAAGACGCCTCAGAGCCGTCTGTGTTTTTGTAGTCGAAAGTATTGAGAATGAAAGTTGCCCAAAGGTTTGAGCCGATTGCGCTGAGAGCGTCATCAATGGCAGGAACGCCCGCACCATCAGCAAAATCTGTCACCGCAACCGTAAGGCCAGGAACATCCCCGCTCCATGAGAGAGAAATTCTGTTGCCCAAAGCTCCGCTCCATCGTGCGGTGAGCTTAACACCAAGATTCTCATCGCTCTCAGCAGTTACGGGTCGCTCCAGAACTGCATTCACGGCCGTAATGATGTCAGCCATAACCTGCTCAGGTGTCTGTCCTTTTGTAACCGCAAGCTGTACATCAATTCCGCCAATGCAAAGAACGCATGAAGCGTTTGCAGTTGCCTCAGTTCCTGTAACAAGTACAGAGCCGCTTGCGGCAGTAAAGCCCGTGTCTCCTTTTTTGACCGGGCAAATATAAACAGGAAAAGTCGCCATCGCACCCGAAGACGGAAAAAGCTGTCTCGCTGCAAGATGCAGCGGGCTGCCATAACCGAATCTCTCACCCACGGCGGCGGCACTTCCCTCACATTCGTATTTTTCAAGAGAGTAAAGCACATCGTCGTTCCCCTGCCCGATAATAACGAGCTGCTGGGGGAGCATCTGAGCCTTGCCCACATTAAAATTCTTAGGTGTAACGGTGATACCAGTGATTCGGCTCACCCAGCTTCCAGGAACACCCATCGCTAAATCTCCTTTTTTGACTACTTTTGTGAGTAGTCGCTATTGAATAATAATCCTGCCTTTTTCGTCAGTGATTATTCCCATAATTTCCCAGTCAACAACGCCGTCCGAGATTTCGACATCCTCGACATAATCCACGCTCAGAGTGATTCTCACCATCTTCACGCGGATAGCCGATTGCACGCTGTTTGGCTCGCCCGACTGGAACTTAAAGCTCACTTTTCCAACAACTCCACGAAGCCGAAGGTAAGTGTTCATCTCAGCCCTTAGAATCCGTCTCACGAGCCGTGCCGTCTTCCATGCTTTCAGGCTTGCTTTTGTGCCGAAGTCCGCCGTGCTGCTAGTGTTTCCAGTCGCATAGCAGTCGATGAAGAACTGGGCCGTCATCGTCTGCTTGTTCACGCTCGCAGTTCCGCCGTCACCGTCAGAAGAGTCAAGCGATACATTCACGCATGGAAAAGGATTTGAATCCTCGCTATCATCATCCAGATACTGAAGCGGATCATCGCACTCAACGAACACATCGACATCGTAATCTTTTGAGTTCGGATCACTATCCTCAACCGCAAGCTCGAACTGATGTTCCAAGTCCAGTGCAAGCAGGGCCGCAATCTGGTCTCGGATAATCTCGATGTTGTCAGGCTCCCTCTGGAGCGTATCGTAAGCCGGCTTGAATTCGTCACTCATTGGTCTTCTCCAGTTGCACGGCCATAAAAAGGCGGTTCCAGCCGATTGTCTTGTCAGGCTCACAGAACCGAACGAACATCTTCTGCTCTTTGCCCTCGATGTCAATCCAGTTAAGCCGCCAGCCTTTCCGTGGGGTAAGAATATTCTCGTTCTCGTCCTTCACCCGGTCGGCTATGTATGTGGCCCAGCAGGTGCGGCCGATGACCTTGTTTCCGTCGGTATCAAGCTCGTAGCCGATGTCCGAAAGAATCATCTTGACCAGCCAGGCGTTTCCGTCCGGGCTGGAGAGCGTGCAGAGCGTGTTTCCGGCCTGCTCGCCCTCAATGGTCAAAGCCGCATCCTTCTTGGCAAGCTCCCGCAGGTTCAATTATTTGTTCCCGCCGTCGCCGTCAGTCTGAGCGGCCTTAGCAGCCTCTTTTGAGGCTTTCTTTGCGTTCTCAGCAGCCTTCTCAGGATTGTTAAGCTCATCGACTTTCTTGATGTAATCCTCAGAAGTAACGATTTTGCCTTTCTTCACAAGCTCATTGAAAACAGCTTCGCTCGCAAAGTTTTCGGCTGTGACGACAGTGCCGTCGTCAATGATTCCGCCCTTTGTTGTCAAAGCGACCCGTGGGGCAACCTTGTATTCTTTCTTGTCAGCCATTGTCTTTCTCCTTATGCGTTCTGCGTTTTAAGACAGCCGAAGCGGTCGATTGAAACAGGAATTGAGAGAGGGCG
>JAEIGA010013785.1_pt1 | contig 12291 bp, 20 predicted proteins | sample 9270691 | NCBI WGS metagenome assembly JAEIGA01 (sample SAMN17057246, study PRJNA624740) | gut metagenome | biome: biome; isolation source: fecal sample | host: Bos grunniens | place: China: Xizang | collected 2019
CAAGAATTATTCAATAATACTATTCATAATACAAAAAGATATAATAACACCCCTGATGAGTGCTATGTAATGGGTACAGAATATCGCAATGTATCAAAAAACGCTATATCATTTATTGTTTTTTATATAAATAAAGAAAAACGTATCGTATTCGGTGAAAATGGTACAAAACACAATACGGATTGTGTTCCAAAACTTATGTTAACTATTTTACAAGAATTAGATACAATATACGATACTAAACTTGTACGTAATATACAAAACAATATACTAAATGTATTTGACAAATACTTTACCTCTACATATAATTGGACACCTCCCACAACAATGTATATAAACGGTAAACCGCATACAGCATCAAAAGAATATATCACAGAAGAAACAATAAAATGGATTTTCCGGAATCAAAAGATTGATGAAATTAAACTTAAATTAACCTCAGTATATAATACAGTATTTGACGCATTAAGCAAAAATCCATATAGACATAAAAGAGGCAGATTTTATGATGTTAGAATCGAAGAATTAAATAAAAGATGTTGCTTTATTAGAATTTGGAGAAAAGCAAGTATTGAAATGTATAAATATATAGTAGATATGATTCAAGATGAATATGACGTAACATTTACTGACTGCTATATATTAAACGGTATAAAACCAATGATTAATTTATTTGATACACAACAAGGTCAAGAAAAACAACCAACAATGCAGGACATGAGAAAAGAATTCATGATACACCTTGCAAATCAACAAGACAAAAGGGACGCACTCGCTGATTTCAGAAGAACAAGAGACGAAAAAAATGCAAGAAAATTAGGTAAAATGACACAAGCAGAATATAACGCACTCAGATATGTAGACGAAAATAAAAAATCTAATAAAAGAAAATTTATTTTCACAGAAGCACAAATCAAACATATCATTAAAGAAAATATGAATAATGAATTAGCAAATTATCCACAATCTTTTAACATGGATATTTTTAAATCATTAAATTCATATAACAAAAAAATAAAATATTGTAATGATAACTTACAACGTATCGCTTCAGGCTCTTCAAGAATCGCATATAAAATAGACGACGCTACCGTACTTAAACTCGCTAAAAACCAAAAAGGATTAGCACAAAACGAAGCAGAAACACAATACAGAGACGATATGTACGCACCCGATATTTTCGCAGAAGTATATGACAATGACGAAAAATTCTATTGGATAGAAATGCAACTCGCTAAAAAAGCAAAGCCAACAGACTTTAAAAGAATAACAGGATACGACTTTCAAACATTCCAATATTTCGTTGAGTTCTCAGCAGAAGAAAATCAGATAAGAACAAGATATGGTTTCTCTATACCAACAGAATATAAACAATTATTCAACTCAGAAGAATTCCAAGATATGATGTGGGAAAACCCTGATAATGTGTTCTACCAAATAAGAGAATATCTAACCTCATACCAAATACAAAATTATGGTGACGTACAAAGAATTTCATCATGGGGTATCGTAAAAGATAAACACGACGGTACAGATAAACTCGTACTTATCGACTATGGATTAACAGACGATATTGCCAAACAATATTATTCAAAACGAAGATAATACATAAAATAATAAATTCGATTACAGAAAATAAAAATACCGAATAGAACTAAATCTACTCGGTATTATTTTTTTATTTGTATTATGTTTATTTGATATTACCAACTACTACCATTCTCCCAACTACTACGATAAGGAGTTACTTGGACGTCTGAACGACTATGTTGTCCTGTTGTAAAATTTCTCATATTAATACTACCACATTTAATACCTAAATCTGAATTGTTTAAAACGTCTTTAATTCTATCTTCATCAATAGAAGGTTTTACTGGATGATATACAGTAAATGAATAATTAGGGTTAGATGTTAAGTAAACAGTTATTTCATAGTATCGACCTGCGCCTTCTGGCATATTAGGTAAATAACCCCATCCAGCAATTCTCTGTTTAATTTGATTTATTTGATTCTCTATTTGTTTTTGAGGTGATACATACGCTTGTTGTTGTGTACCTTGTCTTGGTTGTTGTTGTTTACGCCCAAAAAGATTACCAAACAATCTTTCATTAATTAGTGTTTCCTTAATACTTTCCTTAATGATATTTTTTAATTGTGATTCTGTTAATTTCATAAACTATTTTCGTTTTTTTTTATTATTTTTTATAATATAAATACTTTATTATACACTAAAAACTACCACATATAACATTTTTTTCTATATTTTAACCACCGTAGGTGGTCCGACTTCAGAACGAACTAAAATTCAACCTCAATTTCGCAAATTATATCTGTATCATTATTAAATCTAAACGAAATACCCTCTATAATAAAACGAGTTGACTTAATATAATAATTAAGTGCCTCTTTTATATTATCACCTAAATTAAAACGAATGTACTCTCTAACATCTTCAGGATTATTAAAATCATATCCATCTTCTTTAAAGTTAACGTAAGGGCACATAGACAATGTATCAAAATTAATCTGTATACCACCTAATATCAACTGATATACATGCTCATCCCATTCATTATAAGACTCAGTAGTATACGTGATACCAAAATCATTAACAAACACCTCTTTTAACATTTTTTTGAAACGAGGATAATTTTCTAATAATTGCTCATATTCTAACATAATCTCACGCGCTTCATTATATTGCATACGCAAATGAGATTCAAATTGGTCTTCTCTCTCAAATTGCTCGCGTATAATATTACTTATAATATTACGCAACTGTTCTTCATTTAATATTTTATTACCCATAATTTTATCCTTTAACATTTTTTATATAAATATACTTTTTAGTTTTTTTACCATTCCTTTTTCCTGTATTTATCAGAACTTGAGTTAATTAAATAAGAACCACCAAGACTAACTTTTTCACCATTAATCTTAATGTATGAAACCTCAACTAATGCATTATCATTCATACGTATCTCAGTTTCATTCTTCATATCATAAGAATTCAAATATATAGTTTCCTTCCAATCAACACTATTAGGATGAACATAACCACATAAAACAACATTAACATAAGGCGTCTTATTTAATATATCAAAACGAGAAGCAGAACAATAATTATTACTATTACCATTACGCCATGACCAACATTCACCAACAGAAGAAAAATCTAATTTGGATAAATCTTTAGACATATCAATATCTATCATACGTTCAACATATATTAAACCACGCTTGTTTTTTTTGAAACGATTCGCAATATAAACCCTAAACATAAACTCAAAATATGGCAATCCTTCACGAGTAATGTCAGGATTGTTTTCTGACATCCATTCATATGCACCTCTTATATACTTTTGATAGTAATCATTACACAAATTACCATTATACGATTCTAATTTACCCTTTTTACCAAATTGTTTAATATATGAGATTATTTTTGTTTTATATATTTCAAAATATTCATAATACGATTCATTTATTTTAGTAATTACATTAGAAACTATTTCATTAATAACTTTTTTCGACAATTTCATATTTTATATATTTTATATTACATATAATAAATACGACAATTTTTCCGGAAAAAAATTTTTTTGAAAACGACTTTTTAAAAAAGACCCCCTACCCCTTAGAAAAACACGTATATAAAAAGACCTATTTTGAAAGACTCGAAATTTTCGGGTAAATTTGATGGAAGCAATAGCCCCCCACCTTTGAGCAAGGTATAGGGGGGTGTAACGTAGGGGGGGCGTTACGTAGGGAGGGTAAAGGGGAGGGGGTCACGTAGGGGGATACCCTGCCCTAAGTCTTTAAGTTCCTTTTGGATGACTGCAACTTGCTTGACAAAAAAAAACTTTTATTGGTATATAAAATAGAGGTGCCTTCTTCTCGTCAGTCCTATTGGATGATTGGGTGGTACAACACAAAAAAAAGTAGTACCTTTGTATTCGTTAAGGAAATCTTATTATTAACTTTTATCCCCTTTCAGTGGGGTTATACACTGACCTATCACTATGGCACAAACTCCTGCTTTTAATCTTGAAAGTATCTATGTTGGTTTTTTAGGCGAGAGCGTAATGAACTCTATCTTTTCTATTATCGCTAAAACTATTGGCGAAAATAGCAGTTGGTCAGTAGATGGTAGAATTGCAAATGAGCAATACCAAAATCATTGTACTCTTAATGAACTAAAAGATATTGCATATTGTGTTAATAGTTTCAATGTTAGTGTTTCGATTTGCACTATTGGAGATACTACAATGCTCTTATTTGGGTATGGAAATGGAAATCATTTGAATTGTACTTTGAATAAATAAATCTTGTTGAGTGTTTTTGTGGGTGTTTTGAGTGAGTGGTTTGAGAAAATCGCTCACTTTTTTTTGTGCTTGCCTTTGTAATTTTCCGCGGGGTTCAGCAATATCTATATACCAATAAAACTTTTTTTTCCGCACATTTTTCCACACCATCCAAAGTTTGTTTTTTGGATGATTGTGCCGCTCAATTCCAAAAAAAGTAGTACCTTTGTATTCGTTAAGGAAACACTAATACTAACCATCTAATATGACTACTATGGCAGCAAAGAAAGCAGCAAGAAAGTGCAAGAAAGTGCAAAAAGTTGAGTTGTTCGAACACGAGAAACAAATCTTGCAAGAACACGGAACTAACATTGTTCCTGTCGCAGTTGGTTTTCGTTTGACAGACTATGACGGATTTAATGATTACTATCCGTGGTGTGGATAACCACAACGATAGATAGAACGACCGAAAGGTCGTTTTTTTTTTGTATAAAGGTCAAGACCAAAAGTTTGGATGACCACAATTTGAATACGAAAAAAAATAATTTATTGGTATATAGTAAAAGATGAAAATTTTTATCTTCATCTCGCTATTTTGCTTTTAGATGATGGTGCCGCTAAACACAAAAAAAAGCAGTACCTTTGTAACCGAAATCAAACAACAACTTAATGCCCATAGGTGGGGAGTACAATACACCGCAACACTACTATGATGACTATCGTGAATATCTACAACGGAGCAAACAACACTCGCAACATTGGTAGCAAACTTTTCTCACTTTTTAACCCTACAAGTTTATGGAAACATAAAGGAGTATCAATTTTTGAAGGAGAAGAACTACCTATGCACGGCAAATGTGACTTGCGTAATTTATTATCAACCATAGCAATAGATGACTCTAATGTTGTAAACATAACACTAATCAACGGGTCAGTTATGGTAATAGACCTAATCTGCTTAAACGGGCAAAAAGGGCAATTTGTTTGCACTATGTGCTAAACAAACAAAATAATAAAGGGCGACCGAAAGGTTGCCTTTTTTTTGTGCCTTTGTCTGTAGTTTTCCGCGGGATTATATAATATCTATATACTAATAAAACTTTTTTTTCTGCATATTTTTTTATGTCATCCAAAATAGTCCCTTTTGGATGACCGCAACTTGAATACGAAAAAAAATAATTTATTGGTATATAAAATAGAGGTACCTTCTTCTCGTCAAATCCTTTTGGATGATGGTGCCGCTAAATACAAAAAAAAGCAGTACCTTTGTATCGTTGAAGGAAACAATAGTATTAACCACTAAACACCTAAAAAATGAGTGAATTAGAGCAATTTATTAGGGACATCAAAGGTTGCAAGATTGCAACGCTATCCTATCAGACAGACGTCAAATTACCAAAGAAATATGGTATTGACGGAGTAGTAACCAAAGTAGTATCTATGTCGGTACAAATTAACTACAATTACGAAAATGCAGTTAATAACCGCCTTGATCGTCAAGGAGATACACGCATATTCTCTACACAAAAGTTACCTTGGGGTCAATGGGTTAAGGGTCAAGAGAATAAGTTGATAGAGCATAAAGGAGAGTTGTACTTGCGCTACTACCTTATGAAAAACACAAAGAGCGACAAAGCATACTTTGTGAACGGAGTAAGTGCCACACAAGAGCAAGTTGCTACCATCCAAATGTACGAGCGCAGTAAGTACACACAAAGTGGCACGCAAGCGGAAGTTGGACTAACCGAAAATCAAGTTATGCCAAAAAATGTTAAGTTAAGCGGCATCTTGGTGTTAAAAACTGACGGACAAGTTATCACACCGCAAAAGCAATACGATAGCGCAGAGTAGGCATCGATTGAGTACCAAAAAGGGGCGACCGAAAGGTTGCCCTTTCTTTTTGTGTATATGTTCGTAAATTTTTACGGGTTCAGTAGTATCTATATACCAATAAAAGTTTTTTTTTCGTTCCTTTGTTTGTGTCATCCAAAATAATCCATTTGGATGATGGTGTTACTTAATTCAAAAAAAAGCAGTACCTTTGTATCGTTAAAGAAAAGGAGAAATTGAATATGAAAAAGTCAATAAGCATTTTTGTTATAGTAGGTGTAATTTGCATTTTAGCATTATCTTGGTTAAGTCCTTGGTTTGCTATGATTGGTTTTATAGGAATTTGTATTGCTATGTTATTAGCAATATTAGCACCTATATTTGAATAAAATGGGTGTGTAAGTTGTTTCGTTTAGTCAATAGTGTTTAGGTTAAGGTTAAGGTTTCTTTGGAGTGAGTGGCTTGGGAAAGTCGCTCACTTTTTTTGTCATTGATTGGATGACCACAACTTGATTGTCAAAAAAAATAATTTATTGGTATATAGTAAAAGATGAAGATGATGTTCTTCATCTCGCTTTTGGATGATAGAACCACATATAACAAAAATAAACATTACCTTTGTGTATCAACTTAAAAAATAAATGTCTATGAAAACTTTTTTAATTATCTATGTATCATTATTTTTAATTGGTAATGTAATTACAATGGCAAAGGGTGTTAGTAAATATGGAGAAAATTGGTATATTTTTTAGATGATGTTGCCACACATTTAAGAAAAAAGCAGTATCTTTGTATCGTTAAACAAAAAAACAATAGAGATTATGTCAAAACCAATTTTATGTGTTCAAGCAGGAGCAAGAAAAAAAGTGTATGTAACTTTTGAAGAAGATACTATTCCTAACAAAGGTGGGTATTTTTGTCAAACATATCACGACCCCGAGTGTGAGATACCAACTACAATGAGTTTTACTATTCCTAACCATTTGCTGCGTGGTGCAAGTGATAAATTGAAACTTGCAAAAACACTTGCAAATGACAAAGTAAAAAAGTGGTATTATGTGAATTGATACGAATATTTCATATGCTATATCAATTGGAGTGAGTGGCTTGAGAAAGTCGCTCGCTTTTTTTATGTACGTGTGTTCTCTGTAGTTTCCGCGGGATTATATAATATCTATATACCAATAAAACTTTTTTTTCCACATATTTTCCCATATCATCCAAAACAAGACACAAGCAAGACATACGATTTGCTAATAGCATTGATTGGATGACCGCAACTTGATTGCTAAAAAAAATAATTTATTGGTATATAAAAGGAGGTACCTTCTTCTCGTCAGACCCCATTGGATGATGGTGCCGCTAAATACAAAAAAAAGCAGTACCTTTGTACTCGTTAAGGAACAATAATACTAACCACTAAATTCTATGAGTATGAAAGAACTTGAAGATTTTATCAAAGACATCAAAGGTTGTAAGATTGCAACCATTTCAACCAAAACAACCATCAAATTACCAAAGAAATATGGTATTGACGGAGTAGTTACCAAAGTTGCATCTAATATGCAAGTGCAGTTGAATTATAGTTATGAGAACGCAGTAAACAACCGCCTTGAACGTCAAGGAGATGCACGCATATTCTCTACACAAGAGTTGCCTTGGGGCAAGTGGGTTAAGGGTCAAGAGAACAAGTTGATAGAACACAAAGGGGAGTTGTACTTGCGTATCTACCTTATGAAAAACACAAAGAGCGACAAAGCATACTTTGTGAACGGAGTACCCGCCACGCAAGAGCAAGTTACTGCCATCCAAATGTACGAGCGCAGTAAGTACACACAAAGTGGCACGCAAGCGGAAGTTGGACTAACCGAAAATCAAGTTGTGCCAAAGACAATAAAGTTGAGCGGTATCTTGGAGTTGAAAACCGATGGACAAGTTATCACACCGCAAAAGCAATACGATAGCGCAGAGTAGGCATCGATTGAGTACCAAAAAGGGGCGACCGAAAGGTTGCCTTTTTTTGTGCCTTTGTCTGTAGTTTTCCGCGGGATTATATATTCTCTATATACCAATAAAACTTTTTTTTTCACACATTTTCCCGTGTCATCCAAAATAGTCCCTTTGGATGATGGTGCCGCTAAATACAAAAAAAAGCAGTACTTTTGTATACGGAAACGAAAACAATAATAGACTATGGCACAACAAACTTATGATTTGAGTTGCTGCTACGATAGTAGAGCATCTTTCTATGGAAAAGCAAAGGTAGTTGTAAAACCTAATAATAGACTTTGTCTTATTTCGTACAACACCGAGGTTGCTGTTTTTGACCAAACAAAAAATGAACTCCTTGTGAAACCGACTGAGTTTAGTGTAAACGGCAAGTATTCTGCCACCACTACACGCCACATACGAGAGTTTGCTCAGCAACAAGGATTTGGTAAGTTAAAATTGGTTAGGGTTGGTACTTATCATAAGTAACATAAGTAACAAAAGTCCCCGCACGAAAGTGTGGGGATTTTTTGATGACCATAAGCAACTTGCAAAAAAAAATATTTTATTGGTATATAGAAAACAAGATCTCGGTTCACTTACCCATTTGGATGATGTTGTCACTCAACTCAAAAAAAAGCAGTACCTTTGTATACGAAAACGATAAACAACTATAGACTATGGCAAAACAAACTAAAAAACAAAACATTGTGGTACTTTTCAACAATTATGATAATTATGATTTTGAAGAGTACAAGAAAGACTACATTGAAAATAACGAGATTGAAGGCGATGTGAGTGACCAAATAATTTGGGATTATATATCAGATTTGGAGCGAACGGATTGGGCTGAAATGATGTCGCTATTAGATAAAATTTGGGACTATAGCAAATGTATTATCAACGGCACCGCAGGAACTTGGCAAGGTCGCCGTGAGTGTGGACAAGTTTATGATACCTTAAAAGACGCAGTTTATGCAATTACACAAAATTGCGATTATGTAAAAGTTTGGTGCGAAAACGGACACTTGTATGTACAAGCAAGTCATCACGATGGCACACACAATATGGAAATAAAACTTTTTACTAAAAAAGGAAAAGAAACTTATGATAATTGGTTGTGGAGTTGTTGTGGAGCGAGTTTAGATAGCAAAAGTAGATACGAAGTCTTGGAAACACTTTTTGACAACAATTTTTTCAGCAGATTGCCACGAGTAGAGAAATACTTTTAATAGGCATCGATTGAGTACAAGAATAGGGCGACCGAAAGGTTGCTCTATTTTTTTTTTTGATGACCACAACTTAAATGTCAAAAAAAATAATTTATTGGTATATAGAACAAAAGATCTGACGACACTTCAGTCCCTTTGGATGATGGTGTTACTCAATTCAAAAAAAAGCAGTACCTTTGTATCGTTAAACAAAAAGAGATATAGACTATGGGTTTTGAGGTAATAGTATTGCTACCAAAAGCATTAAATGTAAAAGTTTTGTATAAACTGCGTAACCGCACATACAATAGTGAACAAAGTTTCAAAGATAAAGCAACTACCTATTCAATGGAGTGTTCTTGTAACAAAAATGTAGGTATTGAAGATTTGTTAAAAAGTATCAACAACATACAATTTATGCCTTTTGACGAGTACTTTAATTCAGTCAATAATGGTGCTGATTTTCGCAATTATTGGGTATTTAGTATTACATTAAATACAATGTCCTTATAATTTAATATAGATATATAAGTGTTTTCATAGTAGGTTAAGGTTAAGGTTTCTTTGGAGTGAGTGGCTTGGGAAAGTCGCTCACTTTTTTTTTGTATGTTTTCTTCTGTAGTTTTCCGCGGGATTATGCAATATCTATATACCAATAAAATATTTTTTTTCATACCTTTGTTCGTGTCATCCAAAGTTTTTCTTTTGGATGATGGTGTCGCTCAATTCAAAAAATAGCAGTACCTTTGCATACGGAAACGAAAAACAATAGAAGAATATGACTAACATTGAAATCCAAAAACGAAGAAATGAACTTAAAAACATTGCAAACTTAACGCAAGAGCAAAAAGTTGAAGACCAAGAGTTATCTCTTCGTGAGTACATAAACTCTTGTATTACCTACGGACAAGAGTATTTAGTTTGTGAAAACGGACAGGTTACATTGTCTAAACAAAGTTGGTCTTGTCACGATTACACAAAAGTTGATGGTAAAAAGGTAATTAGTGACCAACGTGTTTTAGAGTTGTTTAATGAGCAGAAGAAAACTTTTGCTGACCGAGCAATTATTCGTAAGGATGTTTATACTGATGGAGAAGGTGTAACTTATAATAGTGTGGTATGGTTATGACATTTTTAGATGATGTCGCCATACATTCAAAAAAAAAGCAGTACCTTTGTATCGTTAAACAAAAACAACAACGATTATGTCAAAGAAATTAAAAGATTTTGAGGTTACACTATTCTACCACCAAGCGGTAATAGTGAAAGTGCAAGCAGAAGATGCTGAAAGTGCAATAGAAAAAGCGTACCAAGCAGACTTTGAAGATACAAGTGAATGTATCCAATGTGGTTGGGAAGAGGATGGAGAACCTGAAGTAACTGAAGTATAAAAACAAAATAACAATGAAAAATAACAAACCCCCGCCAAGATTTGCCTAACGGCAGATGTGATAAATTAAAGGTAAAATTTTTAGAGCATTGTGGAACTATGAAAAATAATAAACCCCCGCCAAATTAACAAAAAATAAACTCATAAACTTTTTATATATAGATATTATTCTCTATGTGGTATATTGACCACTCATTTTAGAGAGAGATAGGGCGACCGAAAGGTTGCTCTTTCTTTTTGCACTTTCGTCTGTAGTTTCCGCGGGATTATATAATATCTATATACCAATAAAACTTTTTTTCTCACACATTTTCCCATATCATCCAAAAGAGTTTTTTAGATGATGGTGCCGCTAAATACAAAAAAAAGCAGTACCTTTGTATACGAAAACGATAAACAACTAATGATTATGAACACAACAATTCCAATTTACCCTAAATTTGAGGTTAAACCTTTTATTTATCATAAAGGTGTACCACGAACTATCTATAAAGTAGAGATTGGTGTTTTATTGCCTATCACTCACAAAGAGTATGAAGATTATAATAATGTCTATGATAAAAAACATTCATATTATGATGAAAATGTCTTTTTCTTGACAAATAAGAAAGAAGCAATTTCATACGCACGTGAACACGCATTATTGAAAGAGAACAATTATGCGATTATCACTAAATTAAGCGGTAAAGGTATAGAAATGGATGAAACACAATTAGACGAGTTACATTCAGCAGGAGTTATTTATGATTATCACGATATGTGGGATTGCGAGTGTTTATGGGGCACAAAAGATGTTGTCTATAATCGTAAAAATGTAAATGGTAAACTAAAAAAGATATTTTGATATGGAAACAACAAAGTACACAAAAGAAGAGTTGCAAGAAATGATTAAAAGCAGTGGGTTTGGTTACGGAACTCCTGCTCGTCAAGCAGCAGAAGAAAACGCAGCAGAGTATGACTTTGATAGCGACACATTGGATGTGCGTGAGTGCGTAGAGGATGCGTATATCTATGGTATCATTTGGTGTCTTGAACATCTTAAGTAATAGGCATCGATTGAGTACAATATGGAGAAGATAGTAGCATATTCAAAGTGTAGTTGTGGAGCAATAACAATTTACTTTGTAGATGGTGGTTCCAATTCAATGCGACCATCAACAAAAAAGAAATTAGGTATTGACTTACGCAAATACAAAAGATTAAATAATTCATATTATTGTAATCATTGTGTTAATCACTATGGCATAGACATTTGTGAGTGTGGTAGTGGTAAAGCAGTTGGTAAATGTGAATGTGGTTCCAATAAATCACTTGAAACATTTGGGGAAACATACGATGGTTTTGCTAAGATATTAGAAAACTTTGGATGATATGGAAACAATTTTATCAAAAAAACTACAAGAAATCAAAAAACAAGAACAAGCAGTTAAAGAGCAAAAAGATTTTATTCGTGCATCTTTTATTGCTGCCATAAAAGAAAGTACCAATCCTTCAGTAAAAAAGATAGGTAGTATCTTACATATCATTTCATACAAAGATTTGGAAAATTGGGATGTTCGTGGCGAG
>JAEIGA010013786.1_pt1 | contig 12291 bp, 13 predicted proteins | sample 9270691 | NCBI WGS metagenome assembly JAEIGA01 (sample SAMN17057246, study PRJNA624740) | gut metagenome | biome: biome; isolation source: fecal sample | host: Bos grunniens | place: China: Xizang | collected 2019
GCTATGAAGGCTGCTGCTACCGAGTCCTTCGGTTACAACACCGACGAGATCGTATCCTCCGACGTTATCGGTATGCGTTACGGTTCTCTCTTCGATGCAACTCAGACCATGGTTGCAAAGATCGACGACGACACCTATCAGGTACAGGTAGTTTCTTGGTACGACAACGAGAACTCCTACACCAGCCAGATGGTTCGCACCATTAAGTACTTTGCAGAACTCGCGTAAGCGTGTTCTGCTGCAGAGACTTGCGTAAGCAAGTTATGCTGCTGAACCTCGCGTAAGTGAGGTTTCACACAATGCGTTAAACGGAACGGTGAAATCACCGTTCCGTTTTATTTTTATCTGTTTTTCGACAAAGCTATTGACACAAAAAGCCTACCCGTGATATAATTATAGTATCAAATTATTTTACCGAGGAGGTACATATCTATGGCAAAATGTCCAAAATGCGGAGTTGAAGTTGAGGAAACCGCAAAGTTTTGTAACGCCTGCGGAGCAAAGCTTGGCGCATCCGACACCTTTTCAGATGCAGCAAACAACATCGCAAACAACATCGCAAATCTCAACAACACCGCAGACACAACCGATCAGTTTGATGCAAAGGATATCGCAGACAACAAGATAATCGCGCTGTTCTCATATCTTGGAATCCTGTTCCTTATTCCTCTGCTTGCATCTCCCAATTCAAAATACGCGCGTTTCCACGCAAATCAGGGTCTTGTGCTGTTCCTTACGAACATAATTCTCGGAATTGTTGCCGTTATTCCGATTCTCGGATGGATCGTTGGCGGTATCGGAAGCGTTGTTACTTTCATACTCGCAATTCTCGGTATTGTTAATGCTGTTACCGGCAAAGCAAAAGAGCTTCCCTTAATCGGAACGTTCTCCATTCTCAAATAATCCTGTATAGATTTCCGAGGCTGTTTTCACAGCCTCGGTTTTATTTTTCCATCGCCGCACAGAATATCGCCGCGCTTTTGATAATATACATATAGCAACAACAAAAAGGAGCGCATCACAATGTACAAACACAGAAAAGCAGATCACATACTGCTCGCCGTAACACTGTTTGCTATATCGGGAGCTTGTCTTGCGTACAATATCCGCACTGCGGAAAGCGGCGATATCTCCGTATCTCTGTCGGAGCTTGTAGAATACGAAGGCGAAAAAGCCTCCGCCATAAGCGAATACGCCGCCGCGAACATCACATACAGCGACGCAGTTGCCGCCGCGGCAAAGCCTGTCACCCCGCCGTCTTCATATGAGCTTCTGCCGCCTATCATAACTCCGCCAAAATAAGTATGCAAAAGGAAACAAAAAAGCCGCCGCGGCTCATTATCCGTCCCGCGACGGTTATATTTTTCAGTCTGCTCATACTGCTTGACAAAAGCGCACTTTCGTTTCTCCCACTCGCCGCCGCGCTGTGTCATGAGCTTGGTCATCTTGCCGTCATGCTCATGCTCGGCGTACCTGTACGGCAGGTAGAGTTGACCGTCTTCGGGGCGGAAATACGCACTTCGCACATGGCAGTGGGTGCGGCAGGAGCCGCCGCTATCTACGCCGCAGGTGCAGTAGCAAATCTTTTGTCCGCCGTCGGAGTTCTGTGCATACGCCCTCCGACGCTTGAAGCCGAGTTTTTCGTCGTGTGCTCAATATCCCTCGCATTTCTCAATCTTCTGCCCATACGGACACTTGACGGGGGATGCATACTTGAAATCATTGTATCCCATATCGCGCCGTCACATATGACCGTTATTGTTGATGTGATCTCGTCTGCGGCACTGTTTTTTCTGTGGATCGCCGCGGTGCATCTGATTCTTGTGTGCGGCGGAAACCTATCGCTTATGCTGTTTTGTCTTTATCTGTTCGTAACGCTTTACCTAAAGTAAAAACGCCGCCTTTTGCCAGGCGGCGTTTTGTTTAATTAGTCGCTGATATAAGGCAGAAGCGCAACGTGACGTGAACGCTTGATAGCGATGGTCAGCTGACGCTGATGCTTTGCGCAGGTACCGGAAATTCTTCTGGGAAGAATCTTTGCACGCTCGCTGATATACTTGCGAAGTCTTGCAACATCCTTGTAATCGATCTCGTCGATCTTGTCTGCGCAGAACTGACATACCTTCTTCTTTCTGCGCATACCTGCACGGTAAGGCTTAGAAGCGTCTCTTTCGGTTCTCTCTCTATCCATTTTGTGAAACCTCCTTGTTTATTTTTGATTAGAACGGCAGCTCGTCGTCACCCTCAAGTGTTTCGAACTGAGGTGCGGCGCCGCCCTGGGATGCCGGAGCCTGTCCGGCAGGTGTTGAGTACGCCGGCTCGCTGTATGCGGAAGGCATATAAGCCGAGCCTGCATTCTGCTGATACGCGGATCCTTCGCCTCTGGAATCAACAAAGTTGATCTCGTCAGCCACAACCTCAGTGGAATACTGCTTGTTGCCCTGCTGATCGTTCCATGTGCGAGTCTGAATGGAGCCGACAACGCAAATAGATGAACCCTTCTGGAAGTATCTTGATACAAACTCCGCCTGCTGACGCCATGCTGTTACACGGATGAAATCCGCCTGAGGCTGAGCGTTCTGACCGTCCTCTGTTTTTGTGGCAAAACGACGGTTTACAGCAACAGTAAAGGTGGTAACCATTACTCCGCCGGTGGTCTGTCTCAGTTCGGGAGTTGCCGTAAGGCGACCGCCGAGTATTACTTTGTTGAAGTTAAAATTTGCCATTGTCGTTATCCTCCGTTCCGTTATCCGAATTATTCAGCGTCTGCAGCGGGAGCTTCTTCTGTGGGAGCAGCTACAGCCTTAGCAAGCTTCTTCTCGTCATGCTTGATAACGATAGAACGAAGGATGCCGTCGGTGATGCCGAACACACGCTCAAGCTCAAGCGGGAAAGTGGGAGTGCTCTTGAAGTTTACAAGAACATAGTAGCCTTCGGTAAGGTCGTTGATCGGATATGCCAGCTTGCGCTTGCCCCATTCGTCAACAGACTCGATAGTACCGTTAGCCGCGATAAGACCGGTGAACTTGTCAACCAGAGCCTTAACGCCCTCCTCACCCTGCTGTACATCAACGATAAACAGAGTTTCGTAGGATGAAATCTTATCCATTGTTGTTACACCTCCTCATGGACATTAGACCGAACACCTCAAAAATTTGTGTCCGGTAAGGAGAGAATATTTATGCCATGGCATAAATATCCCATACCAAGTATGTATTATATCACACTTTCCCACCGATGTCAAGGGGTTTGGGAATATTTTTCTGCGTTTCAAAACACGTCACTTGCGCACGATATATCCGTTTTCATCAAGCGAAATATCATCCGGGAAATTCACAAGCTCAACATTCGGACAGCCATAAAACGCAGATTCATCGATAATTATGTCGTGTCTTGGCACAACCTCAAAGTACACCTTTTCAAGAGCTGTACTTTCGGCAAATGCCCACTCCCCGATATAAAGCAGCTCACCGGATAGTCGGATAGTTTTAGCCGTAGTAGCAAAAAAAGCGTGCCGTCCTATCCATGTAACCGTATCGGGAATATACACCGATGTGATTATTGTATCAATCGCCCCCAGCCGGACACCATTAAAAGCACTTGCACCTATTGCTGAAATATTATTATTAATGACCACATCTCCGCCCGGCGAGTGGTACTCCTCCAATACAGTGCTGGTCGTACAGAACGCATGCTCATCGCCGTTGGCTACAGCGTAAGGCACATAGTTATTCTCGGAAGCGGAATCAATGCTTTCGGATATGGACTTCTTGAAGCGAAATGTAAATATACATGTAATTATCATTATGCAAAGCAGCAAAAAATTGATAATCGTAAATATAATTAAAATTTGTTTTTTCTGCATACAGGACTCTCTTAATCAAAGTAGTATATCTTTGTTATGTGTTCGAACTGGAAATCGGAAGCAACCCCAATATAAGCATCGCACATATTAACATAATCACCTGGGTAAGAGTTATAATTAACAGTATCACACACTGTGAGATGCTGTGCATATATTGTGCTTTCGCTATTAAATCCAGTAGCTCTGCTATTAATTTCGGACACAGGAACCTCTGTAGGCGCAATCACATCTGCTTCGGTACATATCCGATCGCCGACGATAGGACCGGTAAAACTTCTGCCATAATCGAGACTTGCCGATGACTCCATAACTACGACGCCATGTGAATGGTTCTCATACTTTCCAAGTGTTTGATTATACTCAGTTCTGAAGAAATATGCTATTACACCTTCCGGATTCAAATTTCTATAATAAGTAATATTATAGAGTTTTTCTGCATTTGAGCAACCAGACAAATCGACCACATGGCATTCCTTATCAAAATTATTAGCAATTCGAGACGAATATATATATACAGGATCTCCATTGTACGATGATATAAAATTTGTGCCATTTGATGTAATGGTGGCAAAATTCGTGTTGGCATACATTACAGTAACAGGATCTGCATCGCGCACGACGCAATCTCCATCGCGAACATCAAATACAGCTTCTGTAGTTGTAGCCCCAAGATTATCCAATATCATAGCACAGCACGTTACCATACATCCGCCATAAACCACTCTGTTATACCAATTGTATGTAGTATCCCCTACAGTATTTGTAAGGAGAGTAAGATTATCTGTTTCAAAATTTGGCGTACCTTGATTGGTAAAATACCTATGGTTATTTGCATCGAAGCCATCACTATCCGCTGTAAGCACAGATGAACACAACATCATAGCGCATATTGCAACAGATGTTACACGCAACAATCTTTTTCTCATAGTAGTTACCTTCCTTTTATTCAAAATAATAATGCAAGTGCTTTTACAGTAAATTAAACGCTTTGCATATATATTTTACCACATATTGTTCTTTTTGTCAATCTAGGTATAACAATTTAAAAACTTTATTTGCAGAATAATTTAAAAATTTTATTTGACATAACGCCGCTTGTGTGCTATAATTATCCTTGGAATAAAATTTAACATAGGAGCGACAAGACGTTGAAAACACCGTTTGTAACAAAAGAACAGATCGAAAAAATCGTAAAAGACTATCCCACACCTTTCCATATATACGACGAAAAGGGAATCCGCGAGCGTGCGCGTGCACTTAACGCCGCTTTTTCATGGAATAAGGGATTTAAGGAATATTTTGCCGTAAAGGCAACTCCCAACCCCGTGCTTCTTGATATTCTGGGTGAAGAAAACTGCGGAGTTGACTGCTCATCCCTCACCGAGCTTATTATGAGCGAAAAAGTAGGCTTCAAGGGCGATGACATAATGTTTTCCTCCAATGCCACCCCTGCGGAGGACTTTAAAAAGGCGGCAGAGCTTGGTGCCATCATCAATCTCGATGATTTTACCCATATCGACTTCCTGGAAAAGACTATCGGCTACATTCCGGAAACCATCTGCTGCCGTTTCAATCCCGGCGGAGACTTCCGTATCAGCACTCAGATAATGGGAAGCCCCAGCGAGGCAAAGTACGGCATGACCAAGGAGCAGATTATCGAAGCCTACAAGATTTTGAAGGCTAAGGGCGCAAAACGCTTCGGAATCCACGCGTTCCTCTCCTCAAACAACACCAACAACGAATATTATCCAACTCTTGCAGGTGTGCTCTTTAAGCTTGCTGTTGAAATAAAGGAAGCGGCAGGCGTTGACATCGGCTTTATCAACCTTTCCGGCGGTGTCGGCGTTCCCTATCTTCCCGATGCAGAGCCTGCGGATATTGCGATTATCGGCGAGGGTGTTCACCGCGTATACGACGAAATACTCGTCCCCGCAGGTCTTGGGAACGTTTCACTCTACACAGAGCTTGGACGTTATATGCTCGCCCCTAACGGTATGCTTATTACAAAGGCGATACACGAAAAGCACATATACAAGGAATACATCGGCTGTGATGCCTGCGCGGCAAACCTTATGCGCCCCGCAATCTACGGCTCATACCACCATATTACCGTTCTCGGCAAGGAAAATGAGCCCTGCGACCACAAATATGACGTAACCGGCGGTCTTTGCGAAAACAACGACAAATTCGCCATTGACCGTATGCTTCCGAAGATAGATATAGGCGATTACCTTGCAATCCACGAAGCCGGCGCTCACGGCTTTGCAATGGGCTACAACTACAACGGTAAACTCCGTTCAGCCGAGCTTCTTCTGAAGGAGGACGGTTCCGTTGAGCTTATCCGCCGTGCGGAAACCCCCGAGGACTACTTCGCAACCCTCGGCGTGACTAAGTACTTCAAATAGTCCGTTTGACGCCAAAATAAATTTAAGAGTTCGTTGTAAAATCTGACGGTATGTGTGAGCTTACCTGAATAACAGCGAAACCGTCTTGCATCTTTCCGGATTAAAATTTCGTCCTGTTTCTTTGGCAAGAAGCAGGCACAGTACAGACGCTTCTATACCTATATACCGCAGCTTTAAATATCTTGGAGGCTTACCATGCTCTGCGATGACACAAAACGAATACTCGCCGTCCACGATCTTTCCTGCTTCGGAAGATGCGCTCTGACGGTAATAATCCCAACCCTTTCAGCTATGGGCGCGGCAGTAGTGCCGCTTCCCACGGCACTTCTCTCGACCCACACCGGAGGCTTTGACAACATCGTATTCCGCGACCTCAGTGACATGATGCAGCCGATCCTCGACCATTACAAGATGATGGATATGAAGTTTGATGCAATATACACAGGTTTTCTCGGAAGTGCAGGGCAAATAGACACCGTCGCGCACGCCATAGATATGTTCGGTGAGGGCATACCCGTGCTTGTCGATCCCGTTATGGGCGATGACGGCGAGGTTTACCAGACCTACACACCGGAAATGTGCCGCCGCATGAGAGAACTGTGCCGCAAAGCAGAAATAATCACGCCGAATCTGACCGAAGCTTACCTGTTATGTGACGAGGACTATAAGGATACCTCCGTACTTCCGCCAAACGAGGCTCTTGCCGAGGCAGAACGTCTACGAGTAAAAATATCCGAGCTTTACGGAACAAAAAAGCTGGCACTAACGGGAGTTGAGCTTTCCGATGACCGAATCGCCACCATTTCCTATGACAGCACCTGCCGTGAGCGCGAAAGCGTTCACATAATACACAAGGTGAAGTACGGTTATCCCGGCACAGGCGATCTTTTCGCCTCCGTTCTTCTTGGAAGACTTCTTTCGGGAATGGATTTCCACAGCGCTGTTGACAACGCCTGCCGCATCACCGCCGAAATGATAACGGATACCGCAAAATACGATACTCCGCGGCGCGAAGGTCTGCGGCTTGAAAAGAATATTTACAAGTTATTTGAATAGATAGGTGTTTTACAAAAGCGAAAACCGCGCGTCTGCGCGGTTTTTTATATACAAAAGGCTGAATGGAATGAAAAAACCACTTGCAATTGCAAGTGGTTTTTGGTGGAAGCTACAGGGCTCGAACCTGTGACCCTCTGCTTGTAAGGCAGATGCTCTCCCAGCTGAGCTAAGCTTCCAAATGGAGCGGATTACGGGGCTCGAACCCGCCACCTCGACCTTGGCAAGGTCGCGCTCTACCAAATGAGCTAAATCCGCAGGTGGTGTTTACCTCAACACACGATATTATATCACAATCATACCTGTTTGTCAATAGATTTTTGAAATTTTATTTGATTTTTTTGCTCGGTCACCGCAAAGCTGATGTTGTTCCGTCAGTTACAATTTAAAACAAGAGGCTGGCTCAAGCACACATCTCAAAATTAAAAATATCTTACTTGCAATTGCCAGCCCATCATTTCCGCTCTCACAAGCGATTCTTATTTACCGAACTCTGACGGTACCATTCCTGTTTCGGATCTGAACATACGGATAAAATGGGAAGTGTCATAACACCCCACCGCCTGCGCAATCTCTGCTTCGGTCAACACCTGGTCTGAAAGTAGCTGTTTCGCCATTGAGACTCTGTACTGCCTCTGAAATCTTGCGGGCGGCACCCCCGTTACCCGTTTAAATCGTGCAATATACGACGTGCGTGACATTTGTGCGATCCTCGCAAGCGTATCGGTCGTTATTGTTTTATCAAAATTTTCATAAATATACGCTATGCTCGTCAGAAACATCTCATCCTCCGTGTCGGTCGGAGAATTCATTATACCCTTGCTTTCATATATGGCACAAAGATGCGCTATTGCTATCAGTGCCTCTCCACCGGCGATGATAGCCCCCTCCGTGCTTTTCTCTCTGCAATGAACGATAAGTCCTTCAAGCGTTGGCATAAGCGACGCCATTTCCTCGTCACTAAGCACGAAATGAAGCTTTGCCCACGTTGTTTCCCGCATAAGCGGATCTATTCTGAAAAGTGACGAAAAGGCGGGCAAAAGCTGGAGCTCCGCTGAATGCTTTTCAAGATATTTAGGGCTTATAACCAGATGATAAACATCGAAGTTCTCTCCCCCTGCATACCCGTGCCGCACATTTGGCGGTATGATAAAGGTATCTCCCTTTTTGACAATTAGGTTTCTTTCGCCTATTCTGTGTGTTGCGCTTCCTCGAAGTACAATATTGATCTCGTAAAATCCCTGAGAATGCATCCCTATTTTATAATTTTTCTCGACAAACCCCTGTACCCCAAGTAGCGGACCGTTAAATATTTCATCTACCGTATAGTGCCGATTGAGTTCCTCTATCACTATGTTCCCGAGATCCATATGCTTATTTCCTTTCGTTTGAACAAATCTACAACGCAAATATGTATAATCATACATTGATTATACACTATCTTTGTGATATAATCAAGATGTAAACTGAAAAAACTTGAAAAAGGAGTAAAATATTATGGAAATTTCAAACAGAATGAAGATGGTTTTCGAGGAATCGAGAAAAAAAGCGATTGCCCCTCCTCAAACCTCGTTTGCTTACGATATCCACTATGCGGCACTGCATCTTTACTCCGAGCTTCCCAAGTGGGAGAAGCAGGCTCGTTCCATGGCTTACGCGGTGACCAATCAAGAGGTTTTTATTGAGCCGTACGACAAGATTATAGGGAGAGTCTATTACAGAGGCGAAAAACGCCCCGAGGCGTATTGCTCTGACTTCGATTTCAACACTCAGCCAATGCTGAACGCCAAAAAAAACGACCTCGCGTACGATGAGCTGTGCCGTTATCAAATTGCTACCTATGGAGCACCAGGCCATATCGCATGGGATTGGAACGTCATTCTCCGCAGAGGAACGGACGGTTTAAGAGAACGCTGCGTATCGGGTTTAAATCGCCACAAGGGAGACAACGAGGCGGAACATTTTTATAACGGCGTTATGATCATGCTTGACGCTATTGAGAGCTGGAATGAAAAGCACGTTCAGCGCCTAATCGAAATGGGTAAGACCGAGGAAGCGGAGATATGCCGTCAGGTTCCGAAGCACCCGGCAAGAACATTCCGCGAAGCGATTCAGTCCTTTTATATACAGTTTATAACTGTAATGAAGGAGGAGCCAGACGGCGGCAACAGCCCGGGAAGACTTGACTACTACCTCTGGCCTTTTCTCGAAAACGATATAAAAAACGGCGTATGCACCCTCGAGGAGGCAGAGGAGCTTGTTGAAGAACTTTTCGTTCGTATAGACGAAAGACTTTATTACAGTGATGCCTGGGTGGAAAGTGTAGTGCTGGGCGGCTCTCACCCTAACGGCACCTCGGCAGTCAACCCTTTATCTTATATAATGGTAAGAGCGTATATGAAATATGACATCACACACCCACATGTCTACATACGCATACCAAAAAATGCTCCCGAGGACTTCCTTGACCTGGCTGCCGATTACATTATAAACGGCAGAAACCGTGCGCAGCTCCTTTGCGACGAAGCAATAATCAAGGCGCTGGTCAAGAATGGCGTTTCCGAAAACGACGCCGTCGATTATTTCTGCGGAGGCTGTATGGAGGTCGGAATTCAAGGCAGAACGAGCGACTTTCTCTTTACCGGTTATCAGAATATAGCAAAACTACTCGAACTTTGCATGACGGGTGGTTACTGCCTGAAAAAGCAAACACAACTTACCTACTTTAAGACCAAACCGCTTACCGAATGTAATGATTTTGAGGAATTCTATACCGTTTTCATAAAGGAAGCGGAAAGAGTTCTGACAGAGAACCTCAAATATCAGGACAAACTAAGTGAATACGTTGAGCACATGCGCCCTGCGTACCTGCTTTCGTCGATGATAGATGACTGCTTGACCAAAGGCAGAAATATGCACGGCGGCGGTGCTCGCTATCATGACTACGGCTCATCGCTCGTCGGAATACCGAATGCGGCGGACGCATTGATCGCTATAAAAAAAGCAGTGTTCGACGATAAAATCTGTACCGCACATGAGTTGATGAAAGCGTTATCAGCAGATTTTGTCGGCTACGAAGCATTGCACGCGAAACTTCTTGCGCTCCCCAAATACGGACAAGATATCCCTGAGGCGGATGAAATGGCTGCAAGGATCGTTACCGATATGAGTAGAATCTACAGTTCCTATGTCAATCGTTTCGGCGGCAGCGGAAAACTCGTTCTGCTCACATTCAGATATGCCCCAGCGGCCGGTGCGATCCTCGGAGCGAGTGCCGACGGGCGCCGAGCAGGTGCCGTAATCGCACAGTCCATCACACCGCAATGCGCCTCTATGACCAAGGGAATCACGGCGGCAATGAATTCTTGCACCGTCCTTCCCTTCGAGCTGTTCAGCGGAGGTGCTTCTACCATGTGGGATCTTGATCCGAGTCTTGCAACCCCGGAAATTGTCAAGGGCCTCTTTACGACCTTTTTTGAACAAGGCGGACAAATATTCCAAGGCAACGTCACCGACGTTCAGGAACTTAAAAGCGCTCAGTTGAATCCTGAGCACTATGGTCATATTCTCGTCAGAGTCGGAGGCTATTCCGCAAGATTCGTAAATCTTAGCAAGGATATTCAAGACGATATTATCAACAGACTCAGACATAACGGATAAAAACAATGATTGGTAATATTTTTGATATACAACGCTTCTGCGTTCACGACGGCCCGGGGATACGAACCACAGTATTTTTCAAGGGGTGCCCACTCCACTGCCCATGGTGTCATAATCCCGAGTCCCAAAAAAGCGAACTGAGTATCGCTTATTACGATAAAAACTGTCTCTTCTGCGGATCGTGCGTTACCGTCTGCAAGTCGGCTTGTCACAGTTTTGTACACGCTGAAGAACGAACCGCTGGCTATCCACGTCATCTCATCGACCGTCAAAAATGCATAAAATGCGGTGCATGCGCCTCCGCTTGTCCAAGCGGAGCAATTGAAGCACTCGGGAGAAAGATGACCGTCGATGAAATCATGAGCGAGGTGCAAAGAGATCAAAATTTCTACAAAAACTCCGGTGGCGGACTTACCGTTTCGGGCGGCGAGCCGCTTATGCAGCCAAAGTTTTTGCTTGCACTTCTGAAAGCGGCAAAAGAAAAAGGTATACATACTTGCATTGAAACATGCGGGTATGCACGAACAGAGGTGATGAAAAGCATCGTCCCTTATACGGATATTTTCCTGTTTGATATAAAGGAAACGGACAATACACGCCATGAAATGCTTACGGGGGTACCGTTTGAACCAATACTGGAAAATCTTCGTCTTATTGACTCACTCGGAGCCAAAATTATCCTGAGGCTGCCACTCATTCCCCAAAAGAACTTGCGGAACAAGCATATTGAGAATATAGCCAAGATTTGTGCAGACCTTAACGGTGTGTTTGAAATAAACATCATGGCATATCATACGCTCGGCTCGTCAAAATATACGGCACTTGATATAAAAGACGAAATGCAAGGCGCGGAAGCAATGAGCACAGAGCAAAAAAATGAGGCTATCGCTTCACTTACAAATTATCTGAAAGCGCTCGGGAAGAACATTCCTGTAAAATAATGGGGGGCGCCTCAAAAACGAGGTGTCCTCCAAATGCGAAGCGCAACGAACCTCGACGTGAGCCGAAGGCTCGCTTCATAGGGCGAAGCCCTGCTTCATTTTTCATGCGCCTTGGCGCGCTTCATTTCCAAAACAAAACGCACTTCTTACGAAGTGCGTTTTGTTTTGTAGTCGCCACCTATCGGCACGTCCGATTCCGCATTATGTGTCCAAAAGGAAAATGCCCACGCTATGCGTGAGCATTTTCCTTTTGGAGGCGCCACCCGGAATCGGACCGGGGAATAAAGGTTTTGCAGACCTCTGCCTTACCGCTTGGCTATGGCGCCGAATGCGCACTAAAATATGTGCGCAGATAAAAAAATGGAGC
>JAEIGA010013787.1_pt1 | contig 12290 bp, 6 predicted proteins | sample 9270691 | NCBI WGS metagenome assembly JAEIGA01 (sample SAMN17057246, study PRJNA624740) | gut metagenome | biome: biome; isolation source: fecal sample | host: Bos grunniens | place: China: Xizang | collected 2019
GACCTCTTCATTCAGCGCATAGCCAAGCGCAACAACGTGAGCGTTGTGATGATTCCCAAAGGCTCAATGATAGAGCACCCATGGGGAGGTTTATGTTGGTGGCTGGGGCGCATGCGACACTATGGCCAGACATGGCAATTCTATCCCGATTGGGTACACTCCTCGATTCAATGGGATTTGGGAAGTCAGGCATTACTCTTCCTCACAGCCATAACTGCACTCATCTTCATGCCTTTGGAGTTTAAGGTTGCAACCATAATCCTATTATTGCTGCGCTACCTTATTGTCGCTCTACGCATACGCTCGATTGCCAAGCGCGTGGGCGAGAGGGGTGCTGCGCTGAAGTATTTTATCTTTGATTTGATGAATCCTATCTTGATGATGTGCCTGGGCATTATCATGCTACGCAAGGATTTGACCGCATGGAAATAGCCGATTACATAATTGCCGACGACAAACATCTGGTGGAGTTGAGCCTACAAGGTGACGATATAGCTTTTGAATACCTTTTCAATCGTTATAGCGAAGCAATCCGACGTCTGTTGCTACACCGCTCGGCATCGGTCGAAGATACGGAAGACCTTCTGCAAGAGACATTTATCAAGGTCTATATCAACCTGCAACGCTACTCTCCAGAGTACACCTTCGGGCAGTGGATTTACACCATTGCACGCAACACCCACATCGATTTTGAACGTCGCCGTCAGGACGACCTCTCGATTGACGAGAAGTTCTCGGCACCGGCAGCATGCACGCCATCTCCTGAGGATAATCTCATAAATCTGCAGCAACGCCGTCAAATCGAGAATTACATCATCTGCCTACCAGAGCAATATCGCCAGCTCTTCACCATGCGCTTTTTGGAGGATTATACCTACGAGGAGATTGCCGAAAAACTCAACCTTCCGATGGGAACGGTAAAAACTCAAATCCACCGTGCCCGCGAACGCATGTGCCGTCTTATACGCAACGACGAGAAATAATTTCACTCGGCATAATTATGCGCTATTGCGTATCGTCGCAAAAACACTCCCATTTATCGCAAAATCAAAACCTTACATAGTGGTTACGGACATTTATTTATGCATTTTTCGGCTCGCAAATAGCAAAAAAAGATGCATTTTTTCTTGTATAAATAAAGGATTTTCAATATGTTTGCAACCGATTAGGTTAGGTATTTATTTTCACAAAAAGCATTTGTCAAAAACCCATTTTTAGGGTGGAGGGCTTGCTTTGTGATGATGCATATCTTTGCAGTAGCCTTTTCACCATAAGAGTAAATTTAATAAGTGATAAATGCGTATGAAAACATTCACAAAACTCTGCCTTATGATAGCGGTGGCGATATTAGGCGTTACCACTCCATCGTTTGCGCAGCAAAAAGCCTCTTTACAAGGTAAGGTCATCTCTGCCGACACGAAGCAGGCTGTAGCCTACGCTCTTGTCCACTTCCCCGAGACAGGATTGCAGGCCGTTACCAATTCCGAGGGAGACTTCACCATCAAGCAGATTGCCGCAGGCAGTTACAAGATGCAGATTTCATTCCTCGGCTACGAAAATCTTGAGCAGACAATCACATTGAAGGCCGGCGAGAACTCACTCAAATTTGAGCTTGTGGCGGCAAACTTCAAGGTTGAAGATGTTGTGGTTACAGCTACGGCAAGCAAGGCAGGGGCCGCTACGGCATCCACTATCTCACGTACGGCAATGGACCACATACAGTCGTCATCACTTGCCGACGTAATGAGCCTGCTGCCAGGAGCTTCAACTCCCGACACCCGCACACTCACCCTGAGCAAGGCGTCAAGTTTCGCTATCCGTGGCGGCTCGAGCTTCGGCACAGCCATCATCATGGACGGCTCGCCAATGTCAAACAACGCCAACTTGCAGTCGCTCGGCGCAGGTAAGATGCCGTTTGCCGCTGCGGCAGTTCCAGGCGAGGCGGCCATGGCAACGCCCACATCGGGTATTGATATGCGTCAGATTTCTACCGACAACATCGAGTCGGTGGAGGTTATCCGCGGTATCGCATCGGTTGAGTATGGCGACATCGCTTCGGGAGCCGTCATCGTAAACTCAAAGGCTGGTCGTGCACCGCTGAACGTGAAGCTCACGATGAACCCCAACCTCTATCAGGTGTCGGCAAACCACGGTGTGCAGCTGGGCGCGGTGGGCAGCAAGGCGGGTGCTGTAAATTATAGCGCCGACTACTCCTACTCGCAGTACAAGCCTACCGAGGGCCACTCTCACTATGAGCGTGTGAATGGTCAGGTGGGTTACACCAACAACATCGGCAAGTGGTACACCAACTCCACACTCTCGGTGGGTATTTACCGCGACAAGGCGAAGCCCACACCTGGCGACGACAACGACTTCCGCAACGCATTGCAGAAGGAGGACCGCTTCCGCTTCAACACCAAGGGTACATTCTCCTTCAACAAGGGATGGTTCAACAACCTGAAGTATGCGGCATCGTTCACCTATACCGACAAAGATAGTTTTTTCGAGGACCAGGCATTAAATGCCGAGGCGGCATTCTCAACATCAAAGACCAACGGTGTCACCACCACAAGCGCCCCAGGCGGCAAGGTCACTCTTGAGGACGGAACCGTCATCACCAACCCCGAGGGCGAATATGCACTCCGCACCCCAAATACATATATGTATAATTACAGCGTGCGCGGTAAGGAGCTTAACACCTATGCGCAGGTCATTGCTAACTTTGCCGGCACAGCAGGCAACACATCTCACTTCATCAAGCTGGGTGCCGACTTCCGCAACGAGGGCAATGTCGGCGAGGGTAAGATTTTCGGAGGACAGCCTCTGCGTACATCTTCCGACAACCTCTCAACGCAGCGTGAGCGTTCTTATGACGACATTCCATTCATGAACTCTCTCGGACTGTTTGCCGAGGAGTCATTCAACTGGAAGATGGGCAGCCGCAACCTCAACATCGTTGCGGGTGTGCGTTATGACAACATCTTCGGTTTTGACGATGTGGTTGCACCACGTGTAAACCTCTCGTTTGACATCATTCCCGAGCATCTGACCATCCGTGGAGGCTATGGTATCACAGCCAAGACCCCTACGCTTGAAATGCTCAACCCCCAGGAGGCCTACTTCGACCTGCTGAACTTCAACAACTCGCAATCGACTACCGCCACCGACTCTCAGAAGTTCCAGGTGGTGACCACTCACGCCTTCGACACCAAGAACAATGAGCTGGAGATGGCTACAACCCAGAAATATGAGGTGGGCATTGACTTCAAGATTGGTCAGGTGACAGGTCAGGTGACAGCGTTCAACGACAGCAGCAACAACGGCTACATGTACAGCACCACACTCGACACATTCAAGAGCGTCGATATGGTAACATACGAAGCCGTGGAGTACCCTGCCGATGGCTCGATGCCAACGCTGCGCGAGGTGTCACGCCAGAAGGCTCTGCTCGCATACACCACCCCAACCAACAACTCATCGTATGAGACACGCGGTATTGAGGCATCTATCGACTTTGGCCGTATTGATGCCATCCGCACACGTTTCATCCTGGATGGAGTATGGAGCCGCACCGAGAGCTGGAACAACGGTCTGTCGTTTGGCCGTGCCAACTCGGGTAACTACTACAACCACATGGGTGTGTTCAACTCCCGCAAGAGTTCATTCTACGAGAGCCTCTCTACAAACCTGAAGGCCGTACACAACATCCCAAGCATCGGCTTTGTTATCTCGGCAACAGCAAACGTGATGTGGCGCGAAGGCTCGTGGATGAAGTACCTGAACGACGAGATTCCAACACAGTATATCTCGGTTGAGAATGGCAAGGTTTACAACCTCACCGAGGAGATGCTCAAGATGGACGAGTTCAAGAAGCTCGACGTAAGACAGGACCTCGACGTCCGCCGCAACATAAAGGACAGCTACATGTCGCCCGTGTTGTGCATGAACGTGAACGTGACAAAGGAGATTAAGGACTTCCTACGCATCTCGTTCTATGCCAACAACGCATTCCGCAGCACTCCGCTGTGGGAGAGCAGCAAGACTCCGGGCTCGTTCCGTCGCCGTAACGACCGCGCCTTCTTCTTCGGTCTGTCGCTCAATGCAACAATTAAATAGTTAAAAACGTAAGAGATATGAAAAGATATATTTATTACATAGCTGCACTCTGCGCCGCATTTGCAGCGACATCGTGTGCCGAGATGATGAACGACGCGCTCGATGCCGAGAAGGTAGAACTCATTGACGTAGCCTACAAGGTTGACATCAAGGCCTTTGCCGACGCCGAGGGCAACACTACCGAGGCTCCCGCTGAGTGGTTTAAGAGTCTGGAGGTCACATTCAACAACTTCGCCGAGCAGATTGAGACCGTAGTGCCTGTATCGGCCAACGGCATAGCACATGCACAGCTTATTCCCGGCATCTACAACATCGTGGTGCGCAGCACGCAGGAGTATAATGGTGCAAACTACATCCTCAACGGTCTGGCGCAGAACATTCCCCTGACCAAGAGCGTTGCCGAGAGCGACATCAACGAGTCAACAACCGTTTCAATCACCCCTCTGATGGGTTCACCTCTCTGCTTCCGCGAGATATTCTATGCAGGCTCTCTAGGCTGGTACTTCCGCGACCAGTTCTACGAGATTTACAACAACGGTGACCAGGTGGTATATCTCGACCACTTGTGTTTGGCTAACCTTTCGCCAGAGTTCCCTACCCCAACTCTTCCCGAGTGGCCCGCCGAGGATGGCAAGGACAAGTATGTTTACGCTGTTACTTTATGGCAAATTCAGGGCGATGGCGACGACTACCCCTTGCAGCCAGGCGAATCGGTTGTATTTGTTCAGGAGGCCGCAGACCACACACATGCCGACTTATCAGGTGGCACTTCGGTAATAAATTCAGCCGCAAGTGTGGACTTCGAGTGCTGGTCAGGTAACCAGCAGCGCGAAAACCCCGATGTAGATAATATACCTTACGTATTTTGGTCGGGCTACATTAATAAGATGATGTGGCTGGTGACAGTTGATGGCCCCGGACTGGCTCTCTATCAGCCAGGCCAGAACCTTGAATTCGGCTCTGACTATTGGCAGGAGGGTGTGACCACATCGGCACAAGTAGGCTCAAGCGGCCAGCAGTATGCCCGTATTCCTATCGGCGACATCCTGGACGCTGTGGAGTGTATTCCAACATCCAACAACCTGAATATGAAGCGCATACCCGGCATTCTGGATTCAGGTGCAGCATTTGTCAATGGCTACTACAACGGCAAGAGCGTCTCACGCAAGATTGACAGCTACCGCGAGGACGGCTCACCAATCTTCCAGGATACCAACAATTCAACTGCCGATTTTGAGGTGGCCGACTCACCTATGATTCGTCGCTACAATGTGAAGCGACCAGCGTGGAGCGGCAAGAAAGCAGAGTAGTTTAACCGAAAATGAAACACAATCATGAGAAACATAAATAAATTCACATCGTTTGCTCTTGCCCTGACTCTGCTCTCAACCGTGGCGTTGGCACAGCAGGAGGGCAGCTCATTGCAGAGCATCGAGCGCAAAAAGATGGAGAGCCTCTGGTTCTCGAACACCGACAACACCGCCGGTGCGCAACTCGACCAGATAGGTTATTACAGCCAGCTGGGCATCAACTACAACCAGACAAAGGGTAACTTCAAGCGCACACAGCTTGGAGCCGACAACAACGGCTACGGCTTCTCTACCGATGGTGGAGGTCAGATGAAGGACCTGAAAGGAGTCTTCCTGTGGGGTTACTTCGACTATTCACGCGAGAAGGTGCGTGACGCAGCGTTCAACGCTTCGCTCATCGACCCCCTGCGTGGCACACCATTCTACATTGCCGACCAGAACCTGAGCAACTGGATTAACCAGAGCTACAAGCTCGGCATGAAGAGTGCAACACCCTTGCTGGGTGAACATTGGATTGTAGGTGTGGGCCTTGATTACGAGAATGCCCAAGGTGCAAAGCAGATGGACCCACGTCCAAACGTGCAGATGTCGAAGTTCGCCATCACACCTTCGCTGGTATTCAAGGCAGGCAAGCACGCCATAGGTGCCAATTTCCAATACTACTCACGCCGTGAGGACGGTACAGCGGCCAACTCGGTGACCATCAAGACACAGCCCGTATGGGAGGTGGTAGCTCCAGGTTTCTTCAACACGGGCGAGATTGGTAGCGGCACACTTTCAGGCTTGCGCGACTATAACGCCAACTCGCTTGGCGGAGGCTTGCAGTACTCGTTTGGCGGTGATGACCTCACGCTGCTGCTCTCGGCAAAGTATGCCTTTGCGGTGGAGGATGTAAACAACAACTACACACAGCCCAAAATCATCGGCTCTACAAAGGAGAACATCTGGGACCTCTCGGCCAACCTCAAGTGGCAGATGAACTCAAGCAACACTCTCTTTGCCAAGGCACAGTACTACAACCGCAGCATAGATGGTATCGAGTATGTGCAGGTGTGGGATAATTCACACGAGGTGGCGCAGTGGATTGTCATGTCAAAGAGCGTGCGCTCAAACTTCTCAACCCAGCAGATTAACCTCAACCTCGACTATATGAACCTTGACGATGCCAATGCCTACAAGTGGCTGGTGGGCATTGATGTCAACTACGAGAAGCTGGAGGATGTGTATTACATTCCATTGAGCGAGCAGATGGTTGAGAACCTCAACCTGAAGCTTAGTCTGAAGAAGAACTTTGAGTTTGGCAAGAATATGATTCTGGTGGGTGTGAACGGAGGCCTGAAGAGCAACCTCGACGGCTCACACAGCTACACGGGCAACAATGCCGAGTCGATGATTTACACCGACATGGTGTTGCGCGACTACCACTTCCTGCTCAACGACGCCTTCTCGCTGGGTGGCGAGCTCAGCTACACACGCAAGGGCATCATTGGTGAGAATTCGTCACTCTTTGTGCAGGCAACAATCGACCATCACAAGGCTACATCAGCCCCTGCGGCATATCCTTTCGGAGATCGCACATGGGCAGTGGTTAAGGCTGGTCTGACCTTCTAATATTTGAAAAACAATCTCCCGAAGGCAGCTCTTCCCCTGGAAGGGTTGCTTTTGGGTGTAAATAACTTATAAGATGAACTTTATAAAAAAACTATTCCTGGCAACACTATTCTGCATGGCGAGCATGTCGCACGTGCAGGCGAAGCATATCGAGCAGCCCGCAACGAAGGGTTACTCATCATTTGCCGTGATTGTTGACAACACCACTTTCGAGAAGTGTCGCGCCGAGCTTATGCTCTACAAGCAGACCATCGAGAGTGAAGGACTGCCCACATTTATCGTTGCCGACAACTGGGCTACACCCGAGCAGGTGCGTGCCGAGCTTATCACGTTGCACAAGAAGCACAACATCGAGGGTTGCGTATTTGTAGGTGACATTCCTATTGCCATGGTACTGCGTGCGCAGCACCTCACAACGGCATTCAAGATGGACGAGCGCAAGCATCCTATTGAGGAGTGCAGCGTACCTTCAGACCGCTACTATGATGACTTTGACCTGCAATTCGACCGTCTGGAGGAGCATCCAGCACAGGGCCTGATGCACTTCTTCGCCATGAGTCCCACATCTCCACAATACATCGAGTGCGACATCTACTCGGCACGCATCAAGCCACAGCAGAGCAATGGCGATGCCTACAAGCAGATATCGGCATACCTGAAGAAGGCCGTTGCCGAGCATAAGTCGAAAAATGAGTTTGACCAGTTCCTCTCATACACAGGCCACGGCTCGCACTCAAATTCGCTGGTGGCATGGCGCAGCGAGCAACAGATTGTGAATGAGCAGTTTGGCGACCGATTCAAGAATCGCAACAACGCACGCTTCACGCGTTACAGCATGGAGCCATACATGAAATATGACTGCATACGTGAGTTGCGCCGCGACGACCTCGACTTCATGATTTGGCACCAGCACGGTGACTACTTCCGCATGTATGTGTCGGGAGACCCGCAGACAAGCGACATTGACGAGCATATCGAGCAGATGGAGTTCCGCCTACGCGGACAGTATCGTCGCAGTCCCGCGTCAGCCAACAAAATGGCCGAGAAGTGGAGCCTTGACTCGGTGAAGTGGCACACCAATGCCAACGAGCAGGCCATGATTGACAAGGACTCGTTGCTCGACCTCAAAACCGGCATCATCCTCGAGGAGATTAACGACATACGTCCCAACGTGCGCATGGTATTCTTTGACGCCTGCTTCAACGGCGACTTCCGCAACGGCGACTACATTGCCGGCAAGTTCATCTTTGCCGAGGGTAAGTGTGTCATCGGCTGGGCAAACAGTGTGAACGTGTTGCAGGACAAGACATCGTATGATTTGATGGGACTGCTGGGCTATGGCGCACGTATAGGCGTGTGGGCAAAGCATATTAACATACTCGAATCGCACATCCACGGCGACCCTACACTGGCGTTCCACCACCCCGAGGCGGCAAAGTACGATATCAACCGCAATGCCCTGAACAACAGTTCGGAATACTGGCTGAAGCAGCTCTCGCACGAGTTGCCCGATATGCAGTGTCTGGCGATGACCCGCCTTATGGAGCTTGACTATGAGGGTGTTTCAAATGTGTTGCTTGATAAGTATATGCAGTCACCCTATGCCGTGGTGCGCGGCACTGCAATGCGCCTTTCGGAGCGTCTTGACGACCATAACTACAAACAGATATTGATGAAGGCGTGGAGCGATGAGTATGAGTTTATTCGTCGCATTGCCGTGACACGCATGGGTCAGGTGGGCGATGAGGATTTCATTCCCCTGCTCATTGAATCATACATCAGGGACAACAACTCGATTCGTGTGATGTTCCAGACCACGTTTGCCCTGGCATCATTCGACCGCGACAAGGTGCTGGCAGCCATCGAGAAGCGTTTTGAGAAGGCTACATTCCACAATGCCCAAAGATATAAGGAGGAGATTAAGCGTTATGTGGATACCCGCACAGCCGACAATGGCGAGCCATCGGCTCTGCGCAACTTCACCGACCGCGAGGACAAGCGTTGGCGTCCATTCTACATTGCTGCGCTCAAGAACCACCCCTACCACCAGTTCACCGACACCTTCTGCAAGATTCTGAGCGACGAGAGCGAGGAGGAGAAGATTCGTGTACTGATGGCCGAGGCTCTGGCCTGGTTCAACATCTCGGTACACAAGGAGCAGATTGCCGCAACATGCAAGCAGCTGCTCGACAAGGGAGGCATGTCGGAGGAGCTCACCCGCGAAGTCACACGTGCCTATTCACGCCTAACATCTAAAAAGTAAGTAGTTATGAGAAAGATATTTTTTACCATAGCACTCTCAATTGCAGCTCTCGCCACTCAGGCCAAGGCCAAAATAAGCGTGGAGCAGCCCGAGCAGAAGCAACCCACATCGTTTGCCATTGTCATTGACAACCAGACATACCTCAGCTGCCAAAAGGAGGTGGAGGCCTACCGCAAAGCATTGGGGCATGACGGTCTGGCCGTTTACACCATTTCAGCGGCGTGGGAGTCACCCGAGGATATTCGTGGTGAGTTGCAGAAGCTCTACAAGAAGAATATGAAGAAGATGCCGCTCGAGGGTGTCGTGTTCATCGGTGATGTACCTTATGTGAGTGTGCAGAATGCGCAGCACATGACCACAGCATTCAAGATGAACGAGGAGCGTTTCCCCATTGAGGAGACTGCCGTCACTTCGGACCGCTTCTATGACGACCTGAACCTTGAGTTTGAGTTCATCAAGCGCGACTCAATAAACCCTCTGCGTTTCTACTACAAATTGGCAGAACATTCGGCGCAACAACTCAACCCCACATTCTATTCAGGCCGCATAATCTACCCCGAGCAGATGGGTGGCGATAAATACAAAGCCATCAGCCATTACCTGCGCAAGGTGGTTGCCGAGCGTCGTCGCAACGAGCGAATTGACCACGTGGTAACCTATGCCGGTGCAGCCTATAACTCCGACTGCCTGGTGGCGTGGATGGACGAACGTTTAGCCATCGACGAGATGTTCCCACAACTTACTACGAGCAACAACATCTCGGCCCTCACGCAGCTCAACTTCCGCATGCAGAATGCCAAGGAGCAGCTCTTTGACCAGATTGAGCGACAGGAGGTGGATGTGATGCTCTTCAACGAGCATGGCTCACCCGACAAGCAGCACCTCGATGGCGAGGAGCCCATTGAGGGCTTCGACCGCCGTGCCGAGGCACTTCGCAGCGAGGTGTATTACTACCTGCGCCGTGAGCAGCGCAAGGAGAATGGCGACGTGGTGGGAGCAAAGGCATACTTCAAGGATAAGTACCGCCTGACCGACAAGTTCTTTGAGGAGTTCGACAACCCCACACCCAAGGAGCAAAAGAATGAGGATGACCTCGTGCTGGAGGAGATTAACAAGCTGCGCCCCATGCCCCGCTTTGTGATGTTCAACGCCTGCTACAACGGCTCATTCCACCAGAAAGGTTATGTTGCCGGCAGCTACATCTTCGGTCATGGCCGCACCGTAGTGGCACAGGGTAATACGGTGAACGTATTGCAGGACCGCTGGACATACGAGATGCTCGGCCTGCTGTCGAATGGAGTGCGCATTGGCCAGTACAACCGCATGATTGCCACACTTGAGGGGCACATCATTGGTGACCCTGCATTCCACTTCGCTCCAAACGACGCCAACAACCTGCGTCAGGAAATTCTAACTCGCAACATCATTAACCCCCGCAAGCGCAAGGCGCAGGATGTAGAGTATTGGCAAGAGCTTACCAAGGCTCCCAATGCCGATGTGCAGAGCCTTGCACTTCGCACACTTGCCGATGCCAATCTGATTTCGGCTGCCACGCTGCTCGAGAAGTATCGCTCATGCAACTACGCCACAACACGCATGGAGTGCCTGAAACTGCTCTCACGCTACGGTGGTGCATGCCCCGAGTTTGTTGCGGCGGTGAGCGAGGCCCTCTACGACAGCTACGAGGTAGTACGCCGCAATGCGGCACGCTACGCATCAATGATTGGCGACAAGCAGCTTCTGGATGAGTGCTCCGACGTGATGATTAACCGCCCCGAGAGCCAGCGCGTAGTGTTCTCGCTCAACAACATGTGGCAGGTGATGCCCGAGAAGGAGGTTGAGCATGCCATTGAGGCGGCAATAGCTAAGTCGGGCTACCCCGAGCAGGAGGATTTCAATGCGTTGCGTAAGCGCATTGCCCGCATTCAGTATATGAAAGCTGACGATGCAGAGGGTGCTTTCGACAAGGAGGCCAAGCCCAACAGCCGCATCGGCTCAATCAGAAGTTTCCGCAACACCACATACCACGACCAGATTGAGCAAATGCTCTCTTTGATTGCCAATGAGGAGGAGCCCATCGAGGTGCGCATAGCCGCTGCCGAGGCACTCGGTTGGTTTAACCTCTCATATCGCAAGCAGGAGATTATAGATGGTCTGCAAGGTATAAATACCGCCGAGCAGACTCTTACCAAGGAGATTGAGCAGACTCTGAACCGTCTGAAATAATATCCATAGGGAACAAAAAATCAGGGACTAACCCAAGCGGTTAGTCCCTTTTGTTTGGCATTACCCGAAGAGAGAATGCTTCAGAGCTTTAGGAGGGAAGAATCTCGCCCGAAGGAGCAATCATCAGCACCACCTCACGCTCGCCACTCTCAAGTTCAATCAGGTAATACTCGCCGGCACCCTCCACGATATTCTCGGCATCGTCAATGCGCCATGTAGCATAGTCGCTTGCCGCAATAGCCTGAAGAACCGCCTCGGGCAACTCCGCAGGACGCACATCGGTCACTGTGCGCAACCATGTGCCTGCGGCATCGAAGTACAACTCACGCGCTACCCCGCCATCGAGGATATCAACCTCGGTAATGCCGCCCTCACGCTCAAAATCAAGGATGGTGGCATTGGGATAAGTGGTTGTGATGTAGCTCTCAATCGTGCCATTGGGTGCTACGGGTGAGTAGGCAGGAGGGCCGTCAGAGGGTACGCTCTTGACGAGAGTGCCATCCTCGGCATAATATAAATCCCACTCCTGCTCGGGAGCCCCTCCGCGCGACTCAACCTCTATGACATAGAGTGTTGCCGCTGAAGAACGCTCGACCTTCTCAACATCCTCAATCAGCCACTCGGCAAACTCGCTTGCGCTGAATGCGCTCTTGACTGCCTCGGGCAGAGCCGAGTAAGGAATGTCGCTCACGGTCATGTACCATATACCCGTCAGACCAAACCACGCCTCGCTATCATACAGTTCGTTGTTCTGCTGTGGATCC
>JAEIGA010013788.1_pt1 | contig 12290 bp, 10 predicted proteins | sample 9270691 | NCBI WGS metagenome assembly JAEIGA01 (sample SAMN17057246, study PRJNA624740) | gut metagenome | biome: biome; isolation source: fecal sample | host: Bos grunniens | place: China: Xizang | collected 2019
AGAAGTCCGGTGGACAGGGTGCAGAGATTATCGAGAACCCGATCATCTCGAACCTCAAGGAGGGTATGTCAGTGCTCGAGTACTTCATCTCTACTCACGGTGCGCGTAAGGGTCTTGCTGATACAGCGCTTAAGACTGCCGACGCAGGTTATCTTACCCGTCGTCTGGTGGACGTTTCACATGACGTAATCATCAACGAGGAGGATTGCGGTACTCTCCGCGGACTTGTTGCAACTGCAATCAAGAGCAAGGATGAGGTTGTTGAGTCACTCGGCGAGCGTATCCTTGGACGTACTTCGGTACACGACATCTTCAACCCTCTTACAGGTGAACTTATCATTCCTGCAGGCGAGGAGATTACAGAAGATATCGCAAACCTTATCGAGTCGCTTCCTATCGAGCAGGTAGAGATCCGTTCGGTACTCACTTGCGAGTCACGCAAGGGAGTATGCGCGAAATGCTACGGACGTAATCTCGCTTCAGGCCGTATGGTCGAGAGAGGAGAGGTTGTCGGCGTGATCGCTGCACAGTCAATCGGTGAGCCTGGTACCCAGCTTACACTCCGTACATTCCACGTCGGAGGTACAGCATCAAGTACTGCTGCCGAGAACGCAATTACATCTAAGTACAATGGTAAACTCGAGTTCGAGGAACTCAGGACTATCGAGAGGGTTACAGAGGATGGCGTTCAGGATGTTGTAGTGAGCCGTACTACTGAGGTGCGTATTGTTGACGAGAATACAGGTATCACTTATTCTCAGTATGATGTTCCTTACGGTGCTGTTCTTTACAAGAAGGATGGTGCGTCAGTCAAGAAGGGTGACCTCATCTGTGAGTGGGATGCATATAACGCTATCACTATCATCGAGACTGCCGGTAAAGTACGCTTTGACAGCATGATTGACGGTGTTACATTCCGTGAAGAGATGGCTGACGAGTACTCTCTCAACCGTGACAAGGTGATTATTGAGTCCCGTGACAAGTCAAAGAACCCTACGATTGTCATTACTGACGAGGCTGGTGTTGAGCTTAAGCATTATAACCTCCCTGTAGGTGCTCATGTAATGGTAGAGGATGGCGACGACGTTAAGGTCGGAGACATCATCATCAAGATTCCACGTGCTATCGGTAAGTCAAGCGATATCACCGGAGGTCTTCCACGAGTTACAGAGCTCTTTGAGGCACGTAACCCATCCAACCCTGCGATTGTTTCAGAAATCAACGGTGAGGTTATCATGGGTAAGATCAAGAGAGGTAACCGCGAGATCATTATCAAGAACAGAACAGGTGCAGAGAAGCATTATCTCGTGCCTCTTACCAAGCAGATACTTGTTCAGGAGAATGACTACGTGAAGGCTGGTACAAGACTTTCAGACGGTGCTGTATCTCCTACAGATATCCTCAATATCCTCGGTCCTATCAAGGTTCAGGAATATATCGTGAACGAAATCCAGGAGGTTTATCGCCTTCAGGGTGTGAAGATCAATGACAAGCACTTCGAGATAATCGTTCGTCAGATGATGAGAAAGGTGCAGATCAACGATCCGGGCGATACAGAATTCCTGCATGAGGAACTCGTTGACAAGTGGTTATTCATGGATACCAACGATGCTATTTACGGTAAGTTCTTCGTACTGGATCCAGGTGATTCGGAGACTTATGAGGAGGGTGATATCATCACTGCCCGCGAGATGAGAGGTGAGAATGCATCTCTTGAGCGTCAGGGTCTCAGAATGATGGTTCTCCGCGAGGCTAAGCCTGCAACTGCAAGCCAGGTGCTTCAGGGTATTACAAGGGCAGCGTTGAAGACCAACAGCTTTATGTCTGCCGCTTCATTCCAGGAGACTACCAAGGTGCTCAGCGAAGCTGCAATCCGCGGACGTGTCGATACTCTCGAAGGTCTTAAGGAAAATGTCATCTGCGGTCACTCGATACCTGCCGGTACAGGTCAGAAACAGTATCAGGAGATACTCGTCGCCCCTGCCGCCGACACACAGAAGAATCTTGCAGATCTCTAATATCAATAGAAGGACAGGACCTCGGACCTGTCCTTTATCATTTGTACTAATCTAATGAACAAACATATGAAAATTTCAAAATTTTTCTCAGCTGTATGCGCTGCAGTAATGGCAGTAGCTGTCTTCAGCTGTACGCCTCCAGCTGGTGAGGGCCCAAATGCCGTTGAACTTAATCAGAATATCAGTTTTACTCTTTTAGTATCGGATGTTACCACTGAGTCCGCAAAGGTTACTGTTACTCACGATGGTGACAGGAACGACACATGGTATGGATTTGTGACCACAGAAGGCAACATAACCGGTGCTGTTGAAGCTAAGGTGTTGGAGCTTCTTTCTTCAGGTAAGATCAGTGTCAAGAAGACGGCATCCACTACTGTTAGCCTATCCGGTCTTGAACCTGGAACTGATTATTATTATGTGGTCTTCGGCCTTACTGCCGAAGGTATAGTGTATGGGGAGCCTGAGTCGGTTTTCTTCACTACTGAGGATCTTCCTTCCGCAATTACCTATAGAGAGAATACTGCCTGGAATGTGCGTTACACCGGAGAGGGTACTATTAACGGTAATCAATACGACCATACTGTCACTGTGAACAGTACGGATAAGAATTATTATATCATTAGCGTATATACTGCAGATACTTTCAATCAATATGGCATTGATGCAATTGCTAACGATGCGGTGGCAGACCTTGAGGACTGGATTGCAAGCTATAATCAGCAAAATAATGCGAACATAACTTTTTCTCAGATGCTTTATCAGGGAAATGGTATGGATGCCTTTTATCTCGAGGCCGGTGAGTCCTATCGCGCAGTTGCTGTAGGAGCTGGGACGAATGGCCAACCTACCGGGTTGTATGCTCTTTCTGATGTATTTACCATAGCTGATAGTGGTAGCGATACAGAAATGTCCAAGGAATATTCTGCATGGCTTGGAACATGGACTCTTAAAGGAGCTAATAATACGGTCTTTGAATTGACTCTAAGCAAGAAACAGAATAACCTTTCATATACGATGACCGGCTGGGAGGGTTTTAAAGATATGCCTGTAGAAGTACTCTTTAACGAGGAGTATGCTGCATTGGAGTTCCGCTCGCAGTTGATCGGAACATACGAATTTCAGGACTATGGTAATGGTGATGTGTATATGTATGGTGGGGCTGGTGGATACTATTATACAGGTGAGTATCTTATAGCTGTTGCTGGTCAGACTGAGACTGGAATACAGATGTTGGGCGCTGCGATAGATGAGACAACTTCGTTCGAGTCGATGTTCTATTATGTTTCATTCAATGAGGAGACAGGAGGTACAATCAGTCAGTATGAACTGAAGTTCCCTGGAACACTTGTCAAGAAGTCAGAATCATCTAAAATTTCTGTGAAAGGACGTTGTGCGCGTAAGGAAAGGGTTATGTCATTGCAGAGAAGACTGGAATTGTTCTATCCTTCGGGCAAGAAGCATAAAGTCCTATAATAGACTTGTTATATAATAATTCACCCCGGCCTTGTGGTCGGGGTGAATCAGTTAATATGCTTGCATCGGGTTATCTCATGATGGTAGCCTCGCGGTCGGGGCCTACAGAGATGATCTTGATAGGCACTCCGAGGTATTGCTCCATGAATGCGATGTAGTCTCGGAACTCTGCAGGAAGTTCCTCTTCCGTGCGGCAGTGGGTGAGGTCTGTGTGCCATCCCTTGAATTCGGTATATACTGGCTGGATGTCAGCATAGGTGTCGAATGGCCACTGGTCTGAAGGCTTTCCATCCACGATGTATGATGTGCAGACCTTGATGGTCTCGAATGTGTCCAGACAGTCTGACTTCATCATTATCAGGTCGGTCACTCCGCTGATCATCACTGCATATTTGAGAGCTACGAGGTCTAGCCATCCGCAGCGGCGAGGGCGTCCTGTAACTGCTCCGAATTCGTGTCCTATGCGACGGATTTCCTCTCCTGTCTCATCAAAGAGTTCGGTTGGGAACGGGCCGCTTCCTACTCGTGTGCAATATGCCTTGAAGATTCCGTATACATGGCCGACAAGGTGAGGATTAACTCCGAGTCCCACGCATGCTCCTGAGCATGATGTGGTGGATGATGTTACGAAAGGATATGAACCGTAGTCGACGTCAAGCATTGAACCCTGTGCTCCTTCTGCGAGGATGTCGTGGTCTTTGAGAAGGTCGTTGATGTAGTATTCGCAATCCACGAGTTCGAACTGCTTGAGATACTCGACTGCTGCCATGAAATCTGCATCCTCTGCATGTGGGTCGCACTCAAAGCCCATCTGATTGAGTAAGGTCATGTGGCGGTTCTGCAGTTTTGCGTATCTGTCAGCAAAGTCAGGAGCAAGGATATCTCCTACACGAAGACCGTGACGGCTGATCTTGTCTGTGTATGTCGGTCCGATACCCTTTAGGGTAGAGCCAATCTTTCCCTTACCCATTGCTGCTTCGTTGGCAGCATCAAGGAGCCTGTGTGTTGGGAGGATCAGGTGTGCCTTCTTTGCTATCACGATGCGTTTTGTGACAGGAATGCCTGTCTTTTCTGCTATATTCTCACATTCCCCTCTGAATGTAATAGGGTCAAGTACTACACCGTTGCCTACGATGTTCTTTGCATCCTGCCTGAAAATTCCTGAAGGAACAGACCTGAGCACAAAACTTTGTCCGTCAAAGTGAAGTGAGTGTCCTGCATTAGGACCTCCCTGAAAGCGAGCTACTGTCTGGTACCTGCTTGCAAGAACGTCCACAATCTTACCTTTTCCTTCATCGCCCCACTGGAGGCCGAGTACAACGTCGAGTTTCATTATTCTGTATTTATGATAGGTTTCTGTTTAGAATGGGAGGTCATCGTCGGGCATTTCCTCTACCTGAGGTGCCGCTGGCTTGGGCTGTGCTGGCTGTTGGCTTGGCTGGCCGTATCCGGGAGCCTGCTGCTGATAAGGCTGGTTGTAGCCCGGTGTCTGGGGCTGCTGATATCCGCCCTGAGATGCGGCAGGATTGTCAGACTTCTTTCCGAGAAGCTGGAGTGTGTCGGCAATAATCTCAGTAGTATACCTCTTGTTGCCGGTCTGGTCGTCCCATGACCTTGTGCGGATACGTCCTTCAATATATAGCTGAGTGCCTTTTCTTACATATTTTTCTACAACATCAGCCGTGTTTCTCCAGGCGACGATGTTGTGCCATTCTGTGTTTTCCCGTGTTTCACCGTTACGGTCTTTGTAGCGTTCTGTAGTGGCTAAAGTGAAGGTAGCTACCTTCGCACCGTTATTTCCTTCGAGGTAACGTACTTCGGGGTCTCTACCAACGTTACCGATCAGCATCGCTTTGTTCAATGACATAATATATTCTCTTTATTGATTTACTTTTCGGGAATCCCCGAAAAACTTTGCAAGGTAGTCATAATTTCTTACAAAACATCGGACATCTTGCTCAAATCCGGCTTTTCTCCTGTAAAAAGTTCATAACCGGCTACTGCCTGATACAACAGCCATGCCTTTCCTCCTATGTTTCTGAAGGTCGGGTTGGCATTGAGAGCCTTGTCTGTCAGTTCCTTGCTGAATGACGGGTTGCGGTAGTTGGCCTCGAGCAGAATCTTCGGCCGGTCAGGCGTAAAGTCATCGTCCGAGAGTTCCTCAATCTGAGGAATTGCTATCGGAAGGTTGTATATGATGATATCGGCTTTACGGAATTCCTCTCGGAATGCTTCGAGGGACAGTATGTCCGGACTGTATTGTGTCCTGTTCATCAGAACAGTCTCATACCCAAGTGTGCGGGTAGCTGCTGCAGCTGCCTTCCCTGCGCCACCCATGCCCACTATCAGTGCCCTATATTGCTCTCTTCCATCCGCCGGACAGGGCCGCTGCCGGAACCCCTCCCACTTAGTGGGCCCCACCCCCTGCGGCCAGGGGGGTAGCACGCCGTCAGCTGCCCTATCCGCCGGATGGAAAGTTTCCAGCAGCAGGACCAGACCTCTGTAGTCTGAATTATATGCAGTCACTCCTTCGGGGGTCTTGACCAGCAGATTTGTCGCTCCGACCCTACGGCACTCCTCGGACACGATGTCCGCTTTATGCAGAGCTGTTTCCTTGAAAGGTGCGGTAACATTAATCCCGTCGTATTCCGCTATGAACCTGCTGTATGCCTCTTCGAAATTGTCGGTTATGATAAGGTCATACGGGTACTGTCCATTGTATCCCGCCTTGAATAAGGCAGGGGAGAGCGAATGCTCTATTGGATGTCCTATAAGTCCGAATTTCATATGTTACGTTGTCTTACTGCTTCAAACATCAGTATTGCAGCAGAAACCGAAACGTTAAGTGAGTCCAGTCTGCCGAGCATCGGAATCTTGATGTGTGCGTCTGCAGCCTTCCTCCAGCAGTCTGTAAGCCCTGTGGCTTCTGTTCCCATCACAATGGCTGTGCCTCCCTTCATGTCGGTGTCATAATACCATTCTGAATCCTGCAGCTGTGCTGTGTAGATCTTTATCTTGTTGGCTTTAAGCCATTTTATTGTCTCTTCCGATGTGGCTGTTGCAACGGGTACCGTAAAGATTGCACCGATGCTGGAACGTATAAGATTCGGATTGTACATATCGGTAAGCGGGTCGCATACGATAACTGCATCGGCACCTGAAGCGTCTGCGCTGCGGAGGACGGCCCCAAGATTTCCCGGCTTCTCAACAGATTCCAGCACTACTACCAGTGGATTTTTCTTGAGCTGCAATTTTTCCAGACTCATCTCCTTGCAGTGCAGTTCTGCAATGACACCTTCTGTGCCGCCTCTATATGCTACCTTGTCATAAAGATGCTGAGGAATTTCGAAGAAACTGCAGTCGCACTTGGCTTCGATTTCCTTGAAGTCTTCGGCTGATATTATGTCCGGACAGCAGTAGACGGTGTAAGGCTTATACCCTGCCTCTATGCAGTGCAGCAGTTCGCGTCTTCCTTCCACGACAAACAGTCCTTTCTTGCGGCGCTCCTTTGACTTCTCCTGCAGTGCCAGCAGAGTCCGTATCTTGGGATTCTGCGCAGATGTTATTGCTTCAATTTTCATTTTGCAAAGATAGGTATTTTTATTCGTACCATGTCTTATAAAGAAGGTAGTGTTCGGCGTTGGCATGAGCCTTGGCCTGAATCGCCTCTGATGCGTCCTTGATCTTGCGGGCCGGAATACCGGCATAGATGCCCGGCTCGAGCACTTGATTGGCCGGCACGACAGCACCTGCGGCGATGATCGTTCCGTCCGGCACGACGGTATGGTCCATAACAATCGCTCCCATACCTATTATCACGTCATTGCCTATGATACATCCGTGCACATTGGCCCCGTGCCCTATAGATACGTCGTTGCCGATCACGCATTCCGACTGCTGATAAGTAGCATGCAGTACAGCATTGTCTTGAATGTTCACGCGGTCACCGATGCGGATCGCTCCCACATCGCCACGCAGCACCGCTCCATACCATATGCTGCAGTCGTCTCCCATTTCCACTGTTCCTATGATTGTCGCCGTCTCCGCCAGAAAAGCGCGCTTTCCGATAACCGGTGCGTCGCCCTTGAGTGTCCGTATTGTTGCCATGACGTTTATTTTGTCTGGATAGACTTGAAATTGATATTGCCGATGTAGCTATTTCCTGCCTCTTGCGACATGAGGCATAGCAGCATATCTCCGGACTTGTCCGACAGTTTCAAACTGATGTTTGAATTGTATCTGATCTTTCCATCCCTTTCCGTTGATGCAATTTCAGCTTTAAGCTCGTATTTGTAATCGCTCCCCTTCGGATCTATCCTGACCAGAACATCTGCCGTGTCTCCATAGTCTTTGTATTCGATTATTTCTATTCCGCAAGATCCTGAATTTACGTGTGTGGATACTTCCGATAATGTCGAGGAGCCGGATGCGCTGCTGGATGATTCTGTTATTCCTGTAATGGAACTGGTTGTTATTATGCCGTATCCGATGATGGCTGTGGCGATGGCTTCCTGATGCCTTGTAAATATGTCTCCGGCACTGGATGTACCGAAATATAGTCCTTTGGCAGGGTCCTGTCTCTCCCAGATTGAATCCTGGGCCTGTGCATTTGCAAAAGCTCCGGAAAACATCATTACCGCTGAAATAACGATTGCATGTAGATTTTTCATAATACGTGTATTTTTACAAACTTACAAAAAAGGAATGTTTTTGTGAAGTATCTGACACAAAAACATTCCTTATATAGCAAGGGAGGACTATAAGTCGCTCTCTGAAGATAGTTTACAAACTCTTTGGCCTCATCTGAGGGAAGAAGAGGACGTCCTGGATGGTAGGGGAGTTGGTCATGAACATTGTCAGACGGTCGATTCCCATTCCGAGTCCTGATGTCGGAGGCATGCCGTACTCGAGTGCGCGTACGAAATCCATATCGATGAACATTGCCTCGTCATCTCCCTTGTCCTTGAGCTTCACCTGCTCCTGGAACCTCTCGTACTGGTCGATAGGGTCGTTCAGCTCGCTGTATGCGTTTGCAAGCTCCTTGCCGCATACGAAGAGCTCGAAGCGCTCTGTAAGCTCCGGATTCTCGCGGTGACGCTTTGTAAGAGGAGACATCTCCACCGGATAATCTGTGATGAATGTAGGCTGAGTGAGGTGATGCTCGCAGTACTCTCCGAAGATGGCGTCGATGAGCTTACCCTTTCCGAATGACTCGTCAATCTCTACGTGAAGTTTCTTGCAGGTCTCGCGGAGCTGATTCTCGTCCATGCCGGCAACATCTACGCCTGCATATTCCTTGATGGCCTCGAGGATCGGGAGGCGGCGGAAAGGAGGCTTGAAGTCCACCTGCTTGTCCCCGATTGTAACCTCTGTCTTGCCATGGAGCTTGAGGGCGATCTTCTCCAGAAGTTTCTCCACGAACTCCATCATCCAGATGTAGTCCTTGTAAGCAACATAGATCTCCATACATGTAAACTCAGGGTTGTGGGTCTTGTCCATTCCCTCGTTACGGAAGTCCTTTGCGAACTCATAAACTCCGTGATATCCGCCCACGATGAGCCTCTTCAAATACAGCTCGTTCGCTATTCTCAAATAGAGTGGAATGTCCAGAGCGTTATGGTGAGTTATGAAAGGACGTGCTGTTGCGCCGCCCGGAATGCTCTGGAGGATAGGTGTCTCCACCTCAAGACATCCTGCCTCGTTGAAATACTCGCGCATTGTAGCCACAATCTGGCTTCTCTTGATGAATGTGTCACGCACCTGAGGGTTTACGATCAGGTCCACATATCTCTGTCTGTACTTGAGCTCAGGATCAGAGAATGCATCGAACACCTCACCGTCCTTCTCCTTCACTATCGGGAGGACGCGGAGAGACTTGCTCAGAAGGGTGAGCTCCTTTGCGTGAACAGAAAGCTGTCCTGTCTTTGTGATGAAGGCGAATCCCTTGATACCTACGATATCACCGATGTCGAGAAGTTTCTTCCATACTGTGTTGTACATTGTCTTGTCTTCGCCAGGGCAGATTTCATCGCGGTTTACATATATCTGGATACGCCCTGTCTCGTCCTGAAGTTCTCCGAATGACGCTGCGCCCATGATTCGTCTAGACATGATGCGGCCGGCAATCACTACGTCCTGGAAGTTGCCTGCAGCCTCGTCATACTCTGCCTTGATCTGCGCAGCAGATGTGTTTATAGGGTAGAGTGGTGCCGGATAAGGCTCGATTCCGAGTTCTCTGAGCTTAGCGAGCGATTCTCTTCTGAAAAGCTCCTGCTCGTTGAGGTCCATAATGCTCATAATTATATGTTTTTATAGTTTATTCCAAAAATCCCACAAATTTAGAAAAAAATCCATATCTTTGTATGCTATGGCGATAGAAAAGATATGGAAACTGCGTGATGTTGCTGACCGTGAGAATGTCAGCCGTCTTTCTTCTGAACTTGGAGTGGATCCCGTGCTGGCGGAACTCCTGGTCCAGAGGGGGGTCCATACCTTTGAACAGGCCCGTTCGTTTTTCCGTCCGAGCCTCGAGAATCTCCACGATCCGTTTCTTATGACGGATATGGATAAGGCTGTTGAAAGAGTACATCAGGCAGTCGTCTCCGGAGAGAAGATCCTTGTATATGGTGACTATGATGTGGATGGCACGACGGCAGTATCCCTCGTTTACTCGTTCCTCCGACGCCTTACACGTCAGCTGGACTTCTATATCCCGGAAAGATATGACGAAGGCTACGGAGTGTCATACAAAGGTATAGACTGGGCTGCAGAGAATGGATTCAGCCTTATCATTACCCTTGACTGCGGCATCAAGGCCAATGAAAAGGTGGAATATGCAAGGGAAAGGGGGATCGACATGATCATATGTGATCATCATCTTCCTGAAAATGAACTTCCAAAGGCAGTGGCTGTGCTTGACCCCAAGCGCGAGGATTGTCAGTATCCGTTTGATGACCTTTCGGGGTGTGGAGTCGGATTCAAGCTTGTTCAGGCTTATTCACAGCAGTATGGAATACCTTTCGAGACGCTTATTCCTCTTTTTGACCTTCTGGTGGTAAGTATTGCTTCAGACCTTGTCTCAGTCACCGACGAAAACAGGATATTGGCTCATTTCGGGCTTAAGCAGCTCAACAGCAACCCGCGAGAGGGCCTTCTGGCCATGATTCAGCTTTCTGGACTGGAACCGATGCATCTTACCATAGACGACATCGTCTTCAAGATAGGCCCGCGTATAAATGCGGCAGGACGTATGGAGTCAGGCAGAATAGCCGTGGAGCTTCTGACCGCTTCCAATGTGGATGAGGCTATCCGTATCGGATCTGAAATCAACGAGCATAACAACGAGCGCAAGAACATCGACAGGCGCATTACCCAGGAAGCTCTTGAGATGGTTGAGTCGGGCAACTGTCTGTCGTGTGCGAATGCGACCATAGTATATAATCCTGAGTGGCATAAAGGTGTGGTGGGAATCGTCGCCTCACGATTAGTGGAGGCATTCTATAGACCTACTATCGTGTTTACGAAGTCGCAGGGAGGTCTTGTGACCGGATCTGCACGAAGTGTGCATGGATTCGACCTGTATGATGCCATCGAAAGCTGTGCTGACCTTCTTGAGAATTTCGGAGGTCATCTCTATGCCGCAGGACTTACTTTAAAGGAGGAGAATATTCCTGCTTTCTGCGAGAGGATTGAGAAATTTGTATCAGGGAAGATTATTCCTGAAATGAAGACCCCGGTGGTTGACATCGACGCCATGCTGAATTTCTCCCAGATTACCCCTAAATTCCTTCGCATTCTCAAGCAGTTCCAGCCTTTTGGCCCGGGCAACCATGCTCCGGTCTTCAGGACTGATAATGTATATGACAACGGAATGGGACGCAAAGTGGGAGCAGAAGGAGGACATCTCAAGCTCGAACTCATCCAGGAGTCGCACCCATACCACCACATCTCCGCGATAGCATTCAACATGGCAGATTTCTTCGACCACATCAAGGCCGGCAACCCGATTGACGTCTGCTATTCGATCGTTGAGAACTATTACCGTGGCACGGCTAATACCCAGCTCCGCATCAAGGACCTTCACGAGAGGGATGAGATTCTCTAGGCCTCGAACCTCTTTATTGGTTGAAGCTATAAAGTGTGGTTCTTTCCCCCCAGCAAAGAAATGATTTCCGAGGCGATGGCCTCAATGGATTTGCCGTCCGTATCGATGATGATATGGGCGGTTTTTTCGTAGGTGGCTGAGCGTTGGGACATCAGCATCAGTATGCGTTCCTGCAGGTCGGAAGCCTCCAGCAGGGGTCTGCCGGCAGCCTCGTTCCCCAGATGTGAAACCAACGTCTGTACCGATGCTCTTAGATAGATGCACAATGTGTTTTCGTGCACCAGTTCCGCGCATCTTGGAGTCATTACCGTCCCTCCTCCCAGCGCCAGCACTAGGTCGGCAGATCCTTCGCTTCGCTCAGGATGGCATTCTGCTGTGTGACTGTGGTCAGGGGAGATGATGTCACGAAGCGTTTCAACTTCCATCGCCCTGAAAGCAGCCTCTCCGTCAGTGGCGAATATCTCCGGAATACTACGTCCTTCAGTCTCCTCAATAGCAGCATCCAGGTCCATAAAAGGACAGCAGAGCAGTTTCGAGAGTTCTCTCCCGACGCTGCTCTTGCCGCATCCCATAAATCCTGTCAGTGATATTATCATGTTATTAAAAGAGACTAAGCTGAGGATCGTCCTCTTCAAGCATGATGTCGATAGGATCCTCCACGTCGCTGTTGTCTATTTCCCCTGCCTGATTCTCAG
>JAEIGA010013789.1_pt1 | contig 12290 bp, 7 predicted proteins | sample 9270691 | NCBI WGS metagenome assembly JAEIGA01 (sample SAMN17057246, study PRJNA624740) | gut metagenome | biome: biome; isolation source: fecal sample | host: Bos grunniens | place: China: Xizang | collected 2019
CGAAGCTAATTGTATGGGCACCTACATCGTTAAAGCCGGTGACAGCCTTGCATCAATTTCAGCTTCACATGGTGTTACTGTAGCAAGCATTGTTGATGCGAATGGTATTTCAGCATCTGCAAAGCTTTATGAAGGTCAGCGCCTTCTTATCCCGGGTGCTACATCAGTTGAAGAGGACTCTACAACGGTTTTCGGTTCTTCAAGCATTATTTCAATCAATTTTAAGAAGGACTCAGACCTTGTAGGTGTACTTGAAACAATCGTTGCTCACACCGGTTACACAATCATCTACAAAGGTGCAACAATGAGTGTACCTGCAATCACACTTGATAACGTAACACCTCTTACTGCGATTGACTACGTTCTCAGAATGGTTGATATGACTTACATAAAGAACGATAACATCCTTTATGTTGGTACTGCAGAAACACTTAACTCAAGCTTTATCGATAATAAAGCGCTTACTAAGTTCCGTCTTAAATACATCTCTATTGAGACTCTTACATCTCAGCTTTCTGCTTTAGGCGTTTCACCTAAGATGGTGAAGATTGATGAGAACATCCGTGAGTTCTGGGTAAGTGGTTATCCTATGGAGCTTGCAAAAATGTGTGAGCTTATCAGAACACTTGACACAAAAGCAAACCTTACTCTTGGTAGTGCAAGCCTTAGCTCATCACTCAGTGCTATTGAGCTTGAGCATATCACAGCTGCAGAGTTCAGCGCATTACTTTCATCATTGGGTCTTCATGCAGGTGTTACAACAACATCTCACCCCATGACACTTTATGTTTATGCTTCAGGTGATGCATACCAGGATATTATAAATATTAAAAAGCTTGTTGACTTTAAAGACCCCAACGCTCCTGCAACCGGCGAAGGCGCTACAGGTGAGGGTGCTACTGAGGGTGAAGGCTCAAAGACAGATGTTGAAATCACAGACGGTGAAACATCACTTGTTAAGGTTGACCTTCAGTATATCGACAAAACAGCTGCAGAGTCTATTGTATCAACATTCGGTTATGACGTTGAAATTCTCGGTCTTGACCTCTATGAAAAGAGAGTTTGGGTTCGTGGCGACGTTGATGAAGTTAATGATGCAGTTGCAAGAATTAAAGAAAATGACACTGCAGATAACAACACAGCAAAGACATTCTTTACATATGAGCTTAAGAATATCGTAGCATCTGAGCTCCAGAGCAAGATTGCATTTGTAGACCTTGAAGGTGTTGAATTCTACTTCGGTTCATATCCTCAGCTTACAAAGTCAATTATGGTTTACTGCTCAACAAATAAGGTTGATGAGGTTAAGCAGATTATTGCTTCACTTGATACAAACCTTGGCGATATGTACTATCCCATCGCAACAATTACAGATGCAAAAGAGCTTTCTGTTCTTGCTGCTAAACAGGAACTTTGCGTTAAACTTATTAACAGTCCTACAATCTCAGTTACATCATTTGAGGTTTCCGGTGACCTTGATCCTTCAGATGAAGGCGTTAAGTACATCCTTTACGTTCTTGAATCACCTGAAAACATTGACCTCATCACAGAAATGTGGGGCAAACTTGCATAACGCTTTTTGGAGTTGATTTATTGTGGATTTTTTGAACCAACCAAGTGAATACCCTGTGAGCCTTGAGCAATTGCTCAGGCTCACGGTTGAGAAAAAAGGTTCTGACCTTCATATAGTTGTAGGTATGCCACCATGTATCAGAATTGATGGTGATATCGTAAAGCAGGATTATCCCCCTATGAAGCCTGCAGACGTTGAAAATATGCTTACACCTATTATGTCAGAAAAGGATAAGCGTGACCTTCAGGAAACACTTGAGCTTGACCTTGCTTACTCTGTGCCTCAGTGTGCTCGTTTCAGAGGTAACGTAATTGTTCAGCGTGGCACTTTGGCAGCAGTTTTCAGAGCTATTCCATTTGAGGTTCCTACGCTTGACAGATTAGGTCTTCCTGCAGACGTAAGGCGACTTTGTACATTACCTCGTGGTCTTATTCTTGTAACAGGTCCTACAGGTTCAGGTAAATCAACAACCCTTGCTGCAATGATTAACTATATGAACTCTAACTTTGAGTATAATATGGTTACCATTGAGGATCCTATAGAGTTCCTTCATTCTCACAAACGTTCAATCGTAAGACAGCGTGAGCTTGGCGGTGATACTCTCAGCTTTAATAATGCTTTGAGAACAGTTCTTCGTCATGACCCTGATGTTATTATGATTGGTGAGATGCGTGACCCTGAAAGTATCAGTATTGCTCTTACAGCGGCTGAAACAGGTCACTTGGTGCTTTCTACACTTCATACACAGACTGCACCTCTTACTATTGCACGTATTATTGACTCCTTCCCCAGTGAACAACAGAATCAGATTCGAAGTCAGCTTTCAAACACACTCAGAGCTGTTATTTCACAGCAGCTTCTTCCCAGATTGGGTGGCGGTCGAGTTTCAGCAGTTGAATATATGGTTGATACCCCCGCTATTCGTAATATGATTCGTGAGGGTAAGGACCATCAGATATATTCAACAATGCAGACCGCACAAAAAGAAGGTATGCAGACAATGGACCAGGCTTTACTCAAGCTTATGCGAGAGCAAAAAATCTCTCGTGAATCAGTACTTGAAAACTGTGTTGAACGTTCTGAAGTTCTTCGTCAGATGCAGATGTATTGATGAAATAAACAAGAAATTTACTATACTATTATATATATAGATTCGTAAGGGGGCAAAATCTTGGATTTTACCTATGAAGCCTTAAACCGACAAGGTCAGGCCATAACCGGTAAAGTTGTTGCTAACAGTACTGCCGAAGCTTATGAAAAACTTCGTGAGGCAGGTGTTGTTGTTACAACACTTACTGAAAACAAAGCCAAAACAAAGAAAAAGGGTGGCAAAAAGGTTACACTTGCAGATATGTCAATGTTTGCACGTCAGCTTGCTGCCATGATTGGTGCAGGTATTCCTGTTACACAGGCTATGTCTACACTGGTTAACCAGACAACAAACCCCACACTTGCAGATGCTATTAAAAATGTTGCATCAGACGTTGAAGGTGGTGCGGATCTTTCTGAGGCGTTTACTGCACAGAAGCCCGTATTCTCTGATTTGTTCTGTTCAATGGTTGCTGCCGGTGAAATGGGTGGTATGCTTGACAAAACCTTGTTGGCGATGTCAAACCAGTTACATAAAGATAAACAGCTTAAGGACTCAATCAAATCTGCAACATCATACCCTAAAATGGTTGGTGGTCTTGCAATTGTTATTGTTATCTTCATGCTTATATTCATGGTACCTACATTCCAGGGTATGACAGAGGGTGCGACAGATATCAGCCCCATTACGCAGTTGATTTACAATATGTCTGATATGCTCAGAACAAAGTGGTTTATTGTTGTACCGGTAGTAGTTGTTGCAATATTCCTTATTGTTCAGATTATAAAATCCCCACCTGTTCAAAAACTGTGGGAAAATCACAAAATGCAGGCCCCTGTTGTAGGTGAGCTTATTTCAAAAACTATTTTCGCACGTTTCTGCCGTATTTTTGCAACACTTGTTGCCGGTGGTGTTACAGCAGTTAAAGCACTTGAAACAGCCGGACCCACATCGGGCTCAAAGCTCATAGAAAAAGCTGTTTTTGATGCAATTGAGGCTGTTGAAAATGGTACTACAATTCACGAGGCACTTGATGAATGTAAACTATTCCCACCAATGGTTATCAGTATGATTGCTATCGGTGAGGAGGCAGGTTCACTTCCTGTCATGCTTGATAAGGTTGCTGAATTCTACGAGGAAGACGTTGACGCACTTGCTAAAAACTTAGGTTCTGTTCTTGAGCCTATTATGCTTGTTCTTCTTGGTTCAGTAGTTGGTTTCCTTATTGTTGCTCTTTATCTTCCTGTTTTCCAGGCAACAACATCTTACCAGGCATAAAAATAATATTATTAAAACCGGATTCTTTTGCAAGGGAGAATGATATAAATGGCAAAAGTAAACAGTGCTGTAGGCATTGAATACGATTCACACGAAATAAGAGCTGTTGAGCTTACTAAAAATTCTGATAATTCATACCGCGTAACAGGTTATGGCTCTGTAACAATTAAAGAAGGAGTTATTTCTGAAGGTATTGTTACTGATGCACCTATTTTTTCTGCGACACTTGAGGATTTGTTCAAACAGTCGGGTATAAAAAATACATCACCTATTGTTGTTGGTGTTAATAACGAAAACGTTATTATGCGATATGCAACATTCCCTAAAGTACCACAGGATAAACTGAGGGGCGTTATTATGATGCAGGCGCAGGATTTCATTCCTGTACCCATTAGTGAGCTTGGTCTTGACTTTGTTGTTATTGACGAAACTGTTGATGATGATGACCAGCCTGCGCTTAACGTATTACTTGTTGGCGCAAGAAGCAATATGCTCCAGAATCTTATTTCTAACTTTGAATCAGCAAAAATGGAAGTTGTTGATATAGACAGTTCATTCCTTGCGTGGACTCGCGTTGCTATTAAAGAGCAGCCACAGGATTCAGTGTTTGCTTTCCTTAAGCTTACCGATGATGTTCTTAACTTTGTGGCAGTTTCAGATGGCGATATTAAAATGGTTCGTTCAATTAATATCCCTGACCGTGCAGCAATCGAAATTAAAAAAGCTTTTAATGAAGGTGATGAAATCACTACTTTAGAGCTTGAAACAATTACAGACTTCTTATATTCAGAGCTTTCTTCATCAATGAACTATTTCCAGATGCAGACAAATCAGCTTATCGGTAATGTTCTTTTCTCAGCATCAACTGTTCTTGAAGATCGTATAGCACAGGTACTCGGTGAAAAATGTTATGTTCCACTTACTGTACCTGCATTCTATAATGAATATATGTCAAGTTCATTTTCACCTAAAAACTTTGCTGGTTGCATAAGCCTTGCAAAGGTAGCATTGGAGGGATAAGCGTGAAGTATAAAGTTAGTTTGCTTCCTGAAAAAAACAGGAAGCGTATAAACAGTAAAAAGAAAGCCGAAAAGGTTAAAGTGCTCTCGCTTGTTGCCCTTATGATGATGTTTTCACTTATTATCATGGTGCTTTGCGGTAAGCTTGTTGCAGATAAAGAGCTCCGCGAGGTAAAGGCTATGAATGCTGAATATGAGCAAAAGGTTCAGGGTCTTCAGAAATATCGCGAAATCAATGATACCTTGCAGAATAAGGTTCAGCTTATTAAAAATATTCAGGTTAAAGAACCTTCACTTTATAACTTTATTGCGTTGGTAAGTAACGTTTCTCACGTAGATGTTTCTGTTACAACAATTGAGTGTACAGAGTGGAAAACTGCTCGTTTATGTACACTTGTGGGTACATGTCAGTCAAGACAGGCTTTCCTGGAATATATGGAAAAGCTTGAAGCCATTGAAGGTGTTGAGAATGTTGTGTGTACAGCATACACAGTTTCATACACAACAGAGGGTAAGGCTGAAGCACAGTTCACTATTACCATCAACTGTTCAGGTGGTGCAGCTATAATTGAAACAACTGCAGCAGAAACAACTGCGGCAGAGGGCGAAACATCTGCTGAAGAAGCAGTAGCAGTAGAATAAGAAGGGAGAGGTATCTGTGAAAAATAAGAATATAGAATTAAAAGATATTACCTCCTCACCTTATTTTGTTGCGGTAATGATGTTATTACTTATCGGTCTTTGTGTAGCAGCACTTGTATTCTTTGTTATGGACATTCAGCAGACAAAGAAGGATATACAGGATGCACGTATACTTTATGAAGAGAATGTAAAAGAATTTGCCGTTCTTGAAGAACTTAAAGCCAAAAGTGAGGCAGCAGAAAAACAGCTTGAAGAATGTAAAGGTATATTACCTGATTCATTAGGTGACGTATATCTCCTTCAGGAGGAGGTTGTTGCTAAATGTAAGAATTTTGGTCTTGCAGTTACAACAATCGACTATGTTGTTACAACAAACGAAACACAAGAGGTTGCTTTTACAATCAGCGCAACCGGTTCATTTACAAATATTTATAACTATATGAATTATTATTCAAATCTTGAGCAGCAGCACAGATTTGATTCAATTGTACTTAACAAAGATGCTTCAACAGGTAATTATAATACAGTTTTCACACTTGTAATCCTTTCAGAGCAGGGTGTTGAGGGTGCAGCTGTGTTACCTGATGAGGTTGCAGCTTAAGTTAATTTTCTAAACCATATACAAAGGGGTTAGCTATTTTGTCAGATATAATGAATGTTGTTGTTCCCGGTAGTGTTGCATACTATCTTATTGAAGACGGCAAAATTACTGAAGAACAGTTAAAGGATGCTCTTGAAAGCCAAAAAGATAGTAAAAACCTTATTGGCGCAGAATTAGTTTCTCGTGGCTTTTGTACTGAACTTGATATTGCTAAGGCTATGGAGAAGAAAACGGGTTATAAATTCGTTTCTATCGAAGAAGTCGGCATAAACTTTGCTATTGCAAATATAATATCCCCTGACTTAATGGCAAAACGCGGTATTTTGCCCCTTTATCAGGATGAAAAACGCTTGTTCGTTGTAATGCGTAACCCTAATGACGTTGTTACACGCGATAACTTGTCTGTCAGAACAGGCGGTATGGAGATTGTTCCGCTTATTTCTACTGATTCTGAGCTTAATGCAGCTATCAATACAATTGCTAACAATGCATCAAATATTGATACATATGATGAAGAAGAGGCTCAGGAGGAAGAATATTCTGCACTTGATGAGCTTGCTGCAGACGAAAAACCTGCCGTTCAGCTTGTTAACCAGGTTATCACAAACGCAGTTAAGTCAGGCGCATCTGATATTCACTTTGAACCTATGGAGAAAACAATGCGAGTTCGTCTTCGTATAGACGGCGTTCTTCACGAGGTTCTTCAGCAGCCTATTAAGCTTCATAACTCAGTTGCTTCACGTATTAAGGTTATCGGTGGTATGGATATTGCCGAAAGACGTATTCCTCAGGACGGTCGTACAACAGTTAAGGTTGATGATCGTACATTTGATATCCGTATTGCGGTTCTTCCCTCAGTTTACGGTGAAAAGATTGTTATGCGTCTTCTTGAACGTGGCGCAAAATCTGTTCAGTTGAAGGACATTAAGTTCTCTAAAGCACAGGCAGACAGATTTATGAAAACAATTTTTATGCCTTACGGTTTCCTGCTTGTTACAGGTCCTACCGGTTCTGGTAAATCTACAACTCTGTATGCTACTCTTTCAGAGGTTTCTGATATCAAAAAGCATACAATTACACTTGAAGACCCCGTTGAGCGTCGTATGCCCGGTCTTTGTCAGGTTCAGATGAATACCCGTGCAGGTATGACATTTGCGGCAGCCCTTCGTTCGGTTCTTCGTGCCGACCCGGATATTGTCATGGTCGGTGAAATTCGTGACGGTGAAACTGCAAAAATCGCCGTTGAATCAGCTCTTACAGGTCATATGGTTTTCTCAACACTTCATACAAACGATGCACCCAGTGCAATTACTCGTCTTGATGAAATGGGCGTTGAGCCATTCCTTACAGCATCATCACTTGTTGGTGTACTTGCACAGCGTCTTATTCGTGTGCTTTGCCCACGTTGTAAGGAAGCCGTAGAAATCACTTATCGTGACCTTCGTCAAAGTATTGAAGATTTCCCCATTCCTGAGGGTAAAACACTTGATGATACAACAACAATTTACGAGCCTAAGGGTTGTATTGCTTGTAGCAATACAGGTTATAAGGGCCGTCAGGGTGTTTTCGAATTCCTTCAGGTTACTAACGAAATGAAACAGCTTATCCTTAAGCGCTCAGGCGTGCAGGAGATTAAAGAACTTGCAATGTCACAGGGAATGCATACACTCCATCAGGAGGGTATTGATAAAATCCTTGATGGTACATCTTCAGTTGAAGAGGTTCTTCGTGTTCTTGTATAATTTTTGTGTAGACTTTTTGGCAGTAGTTATTCAGTAAATTTGTAAAGGGTGATTTAAATGAGTATTTTAACCAAGAAAAACGGTGTTGCGCTTATTGCAGTACTGGCAGTTTTGCTTGTTTTGACATTACTCATACCTGCAATGTTTACAATGGCAGATAATGCTACCAAGGAATCCATCGGCGGTAAGGATGAACAGCGTGCTTCATACCTTGCACGTACTATGATTGAGTTTACTGTTGGTGCTTTCCAGGAATGTTACGATTCTGCCGAAGAGGATGAGGCGGAGGGTGTTAAAATCCCCGAAGATGAAAGCAAGATAACCGACGAAATAAAAGGAACGGACATATATAAGTTACAGCAGTTCTTAAAAAAAGAAAAAAAGATGGATGTCAGTATTCTTTATATGTATAGAAATCTTGACTCCGACACAGCTTATCCTGACCCCGAAAATGTTGAATATCCGGAGCGTAAGCCCAATGAAAGCGATGCTGAATATCGTAAAAGATGCTTACTTGCATACCAAAAGTATATGGATACCGGTATTATTTATTCAACAACAGTACCTGCAGGGTACACTCAGGAGCAGGTACTTGCAAATCAGGTGCCACAGGGTATTGAAACAGATATTGCGTATATCAATAAAGCAGGTGAGCCATTAACTGCAAGGGGACAGTACCTCGGTTATGCACAATGCTCGGTAACTTATGATGACTCTACCGAATATTACAAAACATGGAAAGATGTTGCTACAGGTGCATGGGAAACCGAAAAAATTACTGATAGTAATGCGGCAGACCAGTATCAGGCTTATCTTCAAAGAGCAAAAGCAGCACTAGCTTCAAATAATGAGTTATCCACCTCAAAAGAAAGTCCGCAGCTTTTCAAGGTGCAGAATAAAAATGTAGAATTTATTTCACATGCGGTTGTTAATGGTAAAGGTGCATTCCGCAGATGTATTCTTGTATTACCTACAAAGCCTTCAGAAAATAGCTGGATTGTACCTGCTAACATTGAAAGTAACCAGATTTTCCCTGATACATCACAGGCAAGTGGTGTTGTTGCACTTTCAATGAAGAACAACAGTTACTTTATTGATGAAGAAGCAGTTCAGGGTCAGCCTGTATATGGTTTCTCTTGTATCGGTAATATGGTGCTTACTACCAAAAACATCAAATACAAGGCTGTTGCAGGTGACTACTTAGGTCTTGAACCCGGTGCAACATTAGATTACGTTGATTATGTAAAAGCTTATAATGATAAGGTTGATAAGCACAATAAAGAGGTTGAAGACCACAACAAAGAGGTTGATGCATATAATGCAGCAAACCCCGATAATCAACGCAACGATTACAGAAACGACTGGCATACCCAGATAAGTAATAATCTTGCAGATTTCTCATTGGGACTTCACCCCGAAACAACAACTGTTAACCCCGAAAGAGACCCCGGTTTTAACTGTCTTAAAACAAACAATATGCGTACATGGGCATCTTCAGCCCAGCGCGATAACTTTGTTGCATTTACTGCAACAAACGGCATTCAGTTTGATATGCCCGTTAACATTATTATGAACCCCTGCCGTACAGGTCGTATCGGTGACGGTATACAGCGTAACAAGTCACTTTATAAAATCCTGTATCTGCAGGCTCCCACAATTGTATTTAATGAAACAGTAAACAGTTTTATTTCACTTTATACCAAAACATCACTTCTTTCATTGGTATTTGATTATAATGCCTACAGAATGTCAAGCATTATACTTGCTGCACCCGAAAGCACTCCATATACTATGGAGGTTGAGAAGAACGGTTCAGTTAAAACTGTTAAAGCCGGTAAGGTTTACTTTGCTGAGGATGCATATGTATGGCTTGTACCATTTACAGAAAATGGTTCAAACTACCGTACACAGTCGGTTTACTATAAAGGTAAAGACGTTATTCTTTACAAATTTGCCAATGCAGGTGACGTTTTCCTGTTTAACTCAGAGGTTGAAACATCTATAAACGGTGAAATGAAAAAAGCAGGTTTTTCAATGACCGGCTACTTTATGGATGTTATTTATAGTAAAGATTCAACTGACACCAACAATGTTAAATGGTGGCAGTTGTGGTCAGGTATTCAGAGTATGATATTTGACTCTGCGGTTAGTGGTTTAAGACCAAAAACCTACGAAGCAGAGGATTTACAGTGGATTGGTAATATGAACACCGGTACACAGGGTTCACCCAACGTAGACGATTTCTACATAATTTGGGAAAGCTAAGCTTTTTATCAGCTGATTCACACAATTGATGAAACCCACAAGAAAGGGAGGATAGTATGAAGAAAAGCGTTTTTAAAAAGCAAGATAAAAGCACAGGCTTTAAAAAGCTTATTAAAAACAAGGTCGGTTTGACTTATGTTGAATTAATCACCGCAGTTGCGTTGCTTGCGCTTATCATCACATCCTTTACACCTATGCTTTTATCATCCTACGAGACCCTGTATGAAGCAGGCGAAAGGGTGCGTGGCGTATACAATTCAAAAGAAGAGATTGAAGAGGGTCTTGCAAGGCGAGATTCTGAAAACGCAGTTGCAGTACAGCTTAATATGCGAGTAAATGCAGATGCATTTTTCAACCAGATAAATGTTACCGGCCGAAAAATTATTTCAACCTTCCAGGAAGGTCTTGAAACAGTTTTTGGTCAGATTCGCGCTCGTGTTGAAATTATTTCACCCTCAACAGTTTACGATAATCAGGATAATCACACAATTATATTGCAGACATTTGGTCTTGAGTATAAAAAGATTACCTTTGGTACATTTACATACGATACAACAAATGAGCCCGGTGCAGGTAACAAAATGCCTGCTGACCAGATTCATATTCAGGTTATTGCACCTAATAAGGCTGCTAAAAAAACAGAAGGTACAGCAGATGAAAATATGATTGGTACCGAGGATGAGCTCGTTTACAGCTCAGGCAGATTCTGTGAGCTTGAGTATTATACTACAAAATTTGACAGTAAAAATATTCCTCAGGGTGGTCTTGAAGTAACTAATACTACCGACAGTGGTCGTATTAAGCTTAAGGTAAAAAGCCCTGCTACAGGTGACAGACTTGACTTTACATATTCACCACTCAAGGTTAAGGTTTATTACATCAATAACCGTGGTCATTTAAGAACTGTTTCTGACTACTTGTATATTGACCCGCCAACATTGCTTATGGCAGGTGAAACAATTAAGAGTGGTAGTAATTCTATTGACTATTATACATCTGCAGGTGTTCAGTCAATTGATATCAGTACCAATGACGATGAACAGAAAATACAGTATGAGCTTAAGGCACAAGCCCGTACTATGCGTACGTCAAATAGTGCATACCTTAACAATAATGGTCAGTACGTTAGTGCTATTGGTGGTCCTAGTGCAAGTAACTCTGAAATCCGTTCAATCCGTTGGATTGACAATGATGAAACACAGGGCCTTAACCCTTACTATGTAATGACAGGTACTAACGGCTCAATTTACCGTATGTACACCTTCTCATCTGATAAGTCGGATATATTCAATGCATCAATGGGTGCAACAATTTATAACACAAAAACAGGCTTTTTCGGTGGAAGTCAGGCTTATATAGACAGAGTATATACAACCGATGCCGGTAAGCGTGTTTACCCCTCACTTTGGGGCGGTGATTATTCACACATCTTTGAATACAGTTCCGGTCAGAAGCGTGTTGCTTATGGTCCTTCTGCTAACTACAGCGGTGGTGACGAAACATGGATTACGTCACTTAACAGAAAGGGTCTTACGGGTGCTCCTGATTTCAATGTTATGAGTGCCAATGCATTGTTTACATACTATTACAATGGTAATGGTACCGGACATAAATTCGGTTATAAGGACAGTAAGCCTATATCTTACATTCTTACAGAGCGCGGTTGGCCAATTCGTCTTTATGGTGTTATTGGTCCTGCTGATCCTGATGAGGACTATTTTGAGGACTTCGTTGCCCTTTGGGACAAAAACGGAACAACGGCAAATATCCGTACGGATACTGCGTATGGTAACTCTGCTGAAACGCTTGCTTTCCATTATAAAAACCAGAACGATGAACAACAGTCTGACTATGTTTATGGCGGTATCAGAATCAAAACGCTTGCCTCGTATGCTATAAATCAAAATTTACGAGATAGTGTAATGGACTATTTTGATGGTGCGGATGACTACGAAAAAACTACAAGTATGAGTAAAATTGTTAACGTTCGTGCTAACACAAATGAGTCTATTGAGGACAGAACAGCCGGTCAGTCAAATGACATAAATATTACGGACGTTATTTATATTCCCGGTACAGA
>JAEIGA010013790.1_pt1 | contig 12290 bp, 6 predicted proteins | sample 9270691 | NCBI WGS metagenome assembly JAEIGA01 (sample SAMN17057246, study PRJNA624740) | gut metagenome | biome: biome; isolation source: fecal sample | host: Bos grunniens | place: China: Xizang | collected 2019
ACTAAGTTAATAAGAATTGCAGGTTTTAAAGCTGGCAACGTAATTTTCCAGAATGATTCCCATACTGAAGCTCCATCAATGTTAGCAGCTTCATATTGGCTCTTATCCATCTTTTGTAACATTGTTAAATATACAATTAATTGAACACCAGAGAACCAGAACATATAAATTAAATTACCGAATGTATTTGCAATAAAATTCTTAATCGTTTCACCAAATGTTGCTCCAATAATATTAACAATACCAAAATTTCCAATATTAGGAACAGTGATAACTCCTTTTGTTTGAAGCATCGCCATTACAGGTCCAGAAACAACAATAACCGGCAAGAAGAAAATTGTTCTAAATATACCTTTACCCTTTATATTACTATTTAAAATAACAGCAAATAAAACAGCAAACACATTAATAATAAATACCATTAATAAACTTTCTTTTAAGAAATTTAATATAGAAGTCATAAAATCTGCATGTTCTAGTAATGCAATTTTATAGTTATCGAAACCAATAAACGTAGTTGTTATACCACCAGGTATACCTTTTTCAGGATCACCTAATACAGTTTCTACATAACATAAAGATAAATGAATTGAACGTACAATTGGATATATTCCAAATATCGCAAAACCAATAATCCATGGACTAACGAATAATAATCCGGCTAATATTTCTCTTGTTCTGTTTGATAATTTTCCTACTTTTTTACTGATTTTTTCAGAAATGTTATAGAAAAAATCCCCTATTTTTCTGAAAAAACCAGAAATTTTACCTAAAACTTTTTTCATATTATCTCACCTCGTAATCCATTTTTGAGATTTGGATATCTCCGTAAGTGAATGGTTCATCAGTGTAATTAACATAAACCTTTACACCGTTACTATAAACAACCTCAACAACACCAACAGCTAAAACATTACGTTCTACAATCATTTGACCTTTAACTTGATTTAATACAAATGATGCGTCATTAATTTGTTCACTAATTAATGCCTTATTACTTTCGTAATGAGTAGCATATAAATGGTTTGATAAAGTATTAGCAATTAAATAACTTTCTTCTGCAGAAATTAAATATGCCAAGTTAGAACCATATTCAATACATTTCAATAAATCAATTTCTTGATTTGTAGAGAAATTTAAATATGTTGAATAATAATCCATATAACCTCTTAATAAAATTTGTAAGAAAGGAACAGAATCAGTAATGAATCTAGATCTATCATGATATAATGGAGCATTTAAGTAATGACTTGTATTACCTAACATATATTCATTAGGTTTGAACATAGGTAATGTATCAGTAATTAAAGCTTCATATTTATCCACAACTTGATTACGTTGATATTTAGCATTATTGTCACCGTATAAACGATATAAACCATCAACAGCAAGATTGTTTTTATATTTACCTAAAGCCTTTGTTACACCGCTTGTAACACTATCAACTGAAGCATAGAACTTATATTTTTTTCCTTCTTCCATTGTTAAGTAAAATTTTTTACTTTCAACATTAATTAATGAATTGTTGTCAGGAGAAGGTTTAGCCCCATAACTTTCAACAGGATTGTAATACATATAATAATTTAAACCTTCTAAATCATTTAAACTACCTAAACGTTTATCAAAATTTAAATTTGAAGCAGATTGACGAGAATAGCCACCTTTATTAAATCCTCTTAGAGTATATATAAATTTATTATCAAATTTCTTTGTTAATTCTTCATTGATTTCCATTAATTGTTCTGTAGTAGTCATTTTAATAAATTTATCTACTACGATACCTTTTTCAGTTTCGCCACCTAAAATATCAAAATGCACATTTCCACTACCTGAACTACTACTTCTATGAAGAACACCTCTATCCTTTAATTGTTGTTGATAAGCATGAGCCATACCAACATAATTTGCATCTTTACCTTGTAAGAATGTGTAATTCATTTCTATATCTTCTTGATAAGGTTTTTCAGGATAAATCGGAATAGTTTGACCACCATAAACTAATGGATAAAAATCACGTAATACGAATGTATTATACACTTTATGGAAGCCATTTTTTTCGCCATCTAATGTATCAATTTGTGATGCACTAGATGGATCATAATTAAATGATGCGAATGAAGAACCACTAGTAATAGAAGCTAACACAGCATTGCCATTAACTCCTTGTGTGATACCGAATACAGGTAAAGACATACCTGATTCTTCTAAGTTATCTGAAATTTTAGTCCAATTAGCATCATTTCCATAATAATTTGTTGTATAAGTCGAATTAATAGCAGGCTTACTATCGAATCTAACTAAACCACCATTTCCAGATGGAGTAAGAATGTAACCTGGAATTGATGAACCAAATACAGCACCAAAATAAGGGAACAATGAAAGCTCAAAAATACGAGCATCACCAGTTTCAACTATTTTATCATGAGGTATCTTACAAGTGAAACCTGTATCTGTTAATTCAACAGTATATTCAAAAGTAATATAATCTGGTTCTTCTTCTGTATCAATTTCAATAGTTACTACATACGTTAAACCTGAATCGTTCTTAATTAATTCTAATTCAGCATCATTCGAATCAACTGACTTTGTTGTATTGAAATGACGATATGAAACAGAAAATGCTGATTGAAGTTTTTTTCTATTAGCATTATTAAGTTTATAATTTGCAGTTTCTAAAACATCAGAAGCCCATACAAATTTTGTTATATCATTTTGAATACGGATTGAACCATTTTTCGAATTCGTATAAAGCGATAAATCACCTTTTTTAGCAACAAATTCAAATTTGTCAGATGTCATATTTACTTCTGGTTGTGTATAAGTAACATTAGACTCTGGTTTTGTAAATAATGGTGAATTTACTAAAATTTCATTATTAACTTCTATTTTTATATCTTCACCTTTTTCATTAGAACTATCAGCTAATGAATTAATAAGAATAAATGCAGGAAGCATTAATATTAATAAAGCGATTAAAATTTTCTTTTTCATCGTAACACAGCCTCCTTAATTAATCCTACAACAAATTCATAGAATTGCATGAATAAAATATAAACCATTAAGAATAAGAATACTAATATAACAACTGCTACAACAGTTAATAATATATTAAGAATTAATTCTCCTAATGAATAATTATGAACAGACTTAAATACTAGAATTACATTAAAAATTGACCAAGCCCAAATAGCAATATTGATAATATCTACTAAATAAGCCTCATTAAATGTTAAAACATTTGATACTATAGCTAAAGGAGCCTTAAAGATTAAGACTGGAGCAAATGCAACCATTACACCAATGAATGTATCTCTGAAGAAACCTTCACCTTTTTGTAAGCTTGATACTAAGAAGTTACCAATTACAATTAATAGAACGATAACTCCCCATTTTAATAATTCAAATCCTAAATTTACTTGAGAATCTAATTGAGTTCTAAAGATATAAGCAGTTAAGAATGTATCACAGAAAATGTTTATAAACACAAATAACGCAAAGAATATTAAACCTGTACTAAATCTAATCTTTTGTAAGAATTTAATATCATAAATTACATCATTAGGTTTCTTTAACATTTTTGGTAAATAGCTAAATTCTTTATAATAGCTATTATTTTTAACCTTTTCTTTAACAGGTGTTAAATCCCAACCTGCAAGCTTAAAGATTCTTTGTCTTACTTTAAATAATTTTAATGCTACCAATACAACAATAACAATAGCAATCCATAATAAGTTACGGCTTAACCAACCATCTCTTATTTCCCAGAAAGCATCACTATAACCAGCTTTATGGTTAGCGATTTTAAAATAATGTCTAGCAAGTTCAAAATCTTGATTTCTTTGAGCAATATTACCTAAACCGATATAAGCTTGAACGAATGAAGCATTTTGAGCAATAATCTTATGATACTCATCTTCAGCTTCCTTATATAAACCTTCATTATAATAGTTCATTGCTGTCATAACAGTTGAAGCAAATATTGTTCTAGTAAAGACTTGAAGGTTTTTACCTGTACAGTCTAATACCCAAATGTTTCCTTCAGAATCTACATCTATACCAATTGCTTCATCGAAATGACCAACTGACATACTATTTGTTGTTTTATTACCAAATGTGAATAAGATATTACCATCTTTATCTCTTACAGTAATAGCATTTTCTTTATTATCACTAACTGTGTAAATAAAACCTTTATCATCAACAGCAACATCTTGGTATCCTTTTTCAAACATTAAATCTGCACCTAATAGGTTAGTACCATTAATGTTATATTTCTTTAATGAATTTTCTTCTTCACTTTTAACAAGAGTATAAACAACGTTTTTATTATCAATTGCTATATTAGATGTTAAAGGTGGAGTTAATGGATATTTTTTATCTCTTTCTTCTTTCTTAGTAAAGAAACGTTTAATTTTGATTTCTAAGCTGTTTTTTGTCATGTTACGTCCAAAATAACCAATAAATTCACCATTAGGTTTTAATTGGACAATACCATTAGAATTTGATTGAGTTACAACATAAATATTGCCACCTCTATCTACAGATACCTTTAATGGTGTAAAGTCATTTCCTTCACCATATAATGGATTTTTTTCTGGATCAGGTGCCTCAATCTTTTTGATCAATTTACCTGTTTTATCAAATACTATAATTGCTTTTTGATCAGAATCAGCTACATAAATATTACCATCAACATCTAAACATACGCCTTTTGGAGTCTTTAGTTGACCTACACCAATTTGTTCAGGCTTGCCATTGTTAACAACAGGATTATATTTAAAAATAACACCCTCAGTAGTTTTATCTTCTTTTACAATTGCACTAGAATCTGCTATATAAACTGTATTATCATCAGCTATATAAATATCTTCAGGAGTAGCAAAACCTAAATTTAAAACGTTAATAGCTTCATAAGCCATTGAAGATGCAACTAATTGTCCCTCAAGACCCATAACTCTTGTATCATATGGTTCATTTGTAATTTCATTACCAGCATTAGCATTGAAATTAGCACATAAACAAACCATTAATACAAAGGCAAATAAATAACTAATTTTCTTCCACATATTCTTCACCTCTTATTTAATACCTGAACGAGACATAGTATCCATAACTTGTGATTGTAAGACTATGAAGATAATTAAGTTCGGTAAGAATAATATTAATGCAGATGCAGCACCTACGCCCGCACCAGATACTGAGTTAGAACCACTTGACAACGTTGATAGATAGTAGGCAAACGTTTGTAATTCTTCATTATTAACATATAAGTTAGCAGTTTCTGTATTATTCCAAGCAGATTGGAATGCTAATATAGCAACAGTAACTAAAGCTGGTTTAACTAATGGTAGGATGATATGAGTATAAATATAGAAATCACCAGCACCATCAAGTGTAGCAGCTTCGATTAATTCATTTGGAACATCATCAATAAATTGCTTAACCAAGAATAAACCAACTGGAACAGCAATTAGTGGTAAGATGTGTGCAAAGATTGTGTTAACAATACCAACAGATGAAATAATTAAGAATCTTGGAATTGTAACAGCTGTACCAACGAACATCATCGCTAAAGTGTTAATTTCATTTAAAGCTCTTTTACCTTTAAAGTTCTTCTTTGATAAAATGTAACCTGCCATTGAAGATAGGATAATTGATAAGAAAGTAACAATTAAAGATACAAAGATACTGTTAATTAAATAACGATAGATAGGTAACCCTGTACTACCAATACGGCTGAATAAATCAGTAAAGTTTTGGAAAGTAGGATTTTTAACAAAGAATTTAGGTGGGAATTCCAATAATTCATCCAATGGTTTAAATGCAGTTACAAATAAGTAAATTAAAGGTAAACCCATAATAAACGCAATTGGAATAATTATACAGAAGAACGGAATTTGTGATTTTGAAAAGTGACGTGGATCAAAAGATACACCATTATATTTTTTAGCCATAAATTCCACCTCCTAATCCTTTTCTCTAAATAAACTAGAGAATACTTTATTAAATATATAGATTATGATCAATAATACTACAGATAATGCAGCACTCATACCTAGTTCTTTTCTTAAAATACCATAGTCTTCAATATGGTTAACCAACAACTGACCAGCATTTTGTGGAGTAGGGTTAGAACCACTTAATTGAACACCGATTGCACCACTACTGAATGCACCTACGATAGCCATAACGGCACCGAATAACATTTGGTTTTTCATTGATGGAATTGTAATATAAACCATTTCTTGGAAACGGTTTTTAATACCATCAATATGACCAGCTTCATATAATTCCTTATTAACACCTAATAAACCTGATAACATCGCTAAGAAGCCTACACCCATAGAACTCCATAATGTAACGATGATCATAATAGGCATTAAGTAATCAGGAGATTGTAACCATTGAATTGGTTCACTTATCACATCTAATTGCAATAAAATAGAGTTTAAATATCCGCGTTCATCACCACTGAAGATAGTCTTCCATAAAACTGACATCGCAATACCTGATGTCATAGATGGTGAATAAACAATTAACGCTAGTACTGTTCTAGCTTTTTTTGGAAGCTGAGCAATTATCCACGCTAATAAGAAAGATAATATATAACCACCAGGTCCAACTACTATAGCAAATAACAATGTATTTGGTAAAATAGTCTTCATGAATAATGAATCTTGTGTAAATATATATATATAGTTATCAAAGCCTACAAAACTTGGAGTTTGAATACCATTAAAATATGTAAAACTTAGTCCAATGGCAATGATAATTGGCAATACAATAAACACCATGAACATTAATACATATGGGAATAAGAAAATAACAGTAGTCTTATTTCCTCTATCCATCCATGCAGAAAATTTATCCCACACTCTTAAAATGTTATCCCAAAGATTTTTAAAGAAGGATTTTATTTTATTTGGTTTTTGTTCATTCATATTAACTTCCATAAACTATTCCTCCTCTTTATCTTTCCAAGATTTAACTTCTTCTACAGTTGGAACATAATATGGCTTATCTGGATTATTATAATATCCAAATTCTTCCATTTTACGTTTCATTTCCTTATTAATTTCTAATACTGCATCACTAATTTGAGCTCTAATAGGAGCTTGTTCAAATACTGCTGCATTCCATACATTTGATATACATCTTTCAATAATATATGTTGCAGGAGTTTGTGCAATATTACGAGTATGAGTCCATTGTTCTAAGATAACTTCTTTATGATGATCATCTATTGGTAATTGAGCAAACGCATTGATGTTTGCTGTATTCCATAAGAATGTTGGACCATAAGTTGCTTCAATATCATTAGCAAATTTAGCTTGAATTTCACTTGATAACCACCATTTAATAAAGTCCCAAGCTTCTTCTTTGTATTCGCTCTTTTCGAAAATTACTACACCCTTAGCATCTGCCGTATTAGTTCTATCTATCGTACCATCAGCCTTCTTAACACCTGGAGCTAAAGCAACATCCCATTGACCAGCAATTTCTGGAGCTGCAGTAGTTAATTGAAGATATACTTCAAAACCGGCAACACCAATTGGAATAGTACCACTTCTAAATGTGTTATAGAAACTTTGTGATGTTAAAGGTAAACTGTAAATATTGAATAGATCAACCATCATATTCATAGCTTCAATAGCTTGTGTTGAATCAATTGCAGTAGTCATATAATCTTCTGAATAAATATCACCACCGTATTGATAAATGATTGGAGCTGTTGCAGCAATACTCTTTAAACCACTACCACCAGCTAATGGCATATGATAATTCATACCATAAGCTTGTAATAAAGGAACAATTTCAATAATTTCTTCATATGTTTCAGGTACAGGTTTTCCTATAACTGATTCAACTCCTAACATTTCAACTAAATCCTTACGATAATAAGTAATATTGAAATCTTGTGTTTCAGGTAAACCATAAACCTTATCACATTCCATCATATTAATAAACGCACCTGGCGTATATTCTTTAATAACGTCATTGAATCCTGGCATTTGTCTTAAATCAACTAAAGCACCTCTAATACCCATATCATAAGGAACTGTTGAAGATACACCTAATGCTGCATCTGGATTTGTACCAGAAGCATTTGCATATGTAATCTTAGATTCATCAGGTAATAATGAGAATCTAATTTTCTTTGGACCTTTATAATAAGCGTCAGCATATTGTTGCATTAAAGATACATAATAAGTTGAACGGTTAACCCAAATTTCAACTACATCATCATCTCTTTCTTCAACACCACTCTTAAATACTCTTTGAACAGTAGCAAAGAATGTTAAGAAGCCGTTCGCCTTTGGATTTGGAAGTTTCGCATCACTACCATGAATATAAATTTTATCTAAAGAAAGTGGACTAAATGTTGCAGTATGTAAAGAGTCACTTAACATATTTGCAATAGATGAAGAACCTTCAGATAAAATATTTAGTTTATGAGGTAATTTATTAGGTTCTTCTGCTAAATCACATAATTTATCATAAGCATTATTTAAATTTTGATATAATCTATTTTGCTTATCTTCATATGATTTACTAATTTCATTAGTATCCTCTAATAAACCTTCTAATCTTTCCTTCCAATTATTTAATCTTTCTGTTGCAGAAGGATTTTTAATAAAATTATCAATAGCCCATATTTTATCTTTATCAACTGTACCACCAGTTAATTTAATAATTTCCATATATAAAGCATTTATTTCGCTAATTATCTTTGACATTTCGAAATAAATTTTTGATTGTTTTGAAGCATCTAATTGAATAGTAATTGTATGGATTCCTTTTTCAAAATAGAATTCCATATTTTCACCATTAGCATTTAATGTTTCATTATTATATTTTGTATTATCCTTAAATTCATATGAGTTTAATTGATTATTTAAAATTACATTATCAACAAAAATTTTTGAATAAACACTTGTATTAGTTTGGCTTATATAATATTTCAAAGAGATATTATAATTACCAGCCTTTTCAATATTAAATGCATATGTTACTGAATAACCAGATTTATTAAATGAATCACCACTGATTACATTTAATAAATTGTTATCTGTAGAATATGGAGTAACACTAACATTTTGTTGACTTGCAGCACCAATTTCAGGTGTTGATTTAAAGAATGGATTTTCTGCTTCTAAAGTAATTAATTCACTCTTAGCAGCATCATTCTTTTGAGGACTCTTGTAATCACCAAAATCATTCACTTCTTCAAAGAAGTAAATAGCACCAATTTTTACATGACCCTTATTTTTATGGATAACAATAGTATTATCACCAGCTTTTAAATCAAATAAAACTGGATCTTTTTCATAATAACGTTGATCGTATAAGAATACTTTACGCCATAAATTACGAGCCGATTGAACTGGAGAAACTTCATTTCCATAAATATCAAAGATTTCTTCCTCTTGAGAATCGCCCCAAGCACTTTGTAGTTCAACATTATTATGTGTAGTTTTATTAGCAGTCACGTTTAAGCTAATTGTGTTTACTGTAGTTTGACAAGACAAATAATCTACAGCAATTTGATAATTTCCTGCTTTTTTGATATCGATTGTAAATTCGATATCACCAGCATTCTCTTCCCAGTTTAAAACTTCCCCACCATATATAGAATCATGTTCTAAATCCTTAGCAGGAACCACTTCGGAAATTTCTTTCTTTTGGTAATTACGAGAATCATCAAAATTTAGTAAAGAAAAATCCGAAGGGAATACGTTATCACTTTCTGGATTAGCATTGCCAACTGGCACAATTAGACCAACGATTACCATTAAAGCAAATACAGCCACTAAAGCCAATGCTGTTTTCACTACAATTGCTCTTACTACCTTATTTTTCATAACTTTCCCTCCGGATTAATTTTTTTAAAATAGTTTTTTAAATCGTTTTTCTAAAAATCTTACAATATACTAATTAATTAAAATTATTTTGCTTTTAAAGCTTTAATTTTATTCATTGCGTCAATAAGTGTCTTATTTAATAAGTTTGCTCTATCAACAGTCATATTACTTTCATATTGACCAATTGTAATAGAACCTTCACAAACATCCCAAATTAAATCGCCGATTGTTAATTCAGAACCACCACGTACGCCATCAATCTTAATACCTGTTTTGTCTGTGAATCTAGCACCTTCAAATCCAGGAATAGTTTTTAAACCTTCAACTAATACTGTATATTCACCAGCAACAACTTGATCATAAATTTCTTTAACGCCTTTCATTTCTACGTAATCAAACCATTTTCCTGTTACGTTAACATCATTGTTAACAGGAAGACCTGTTAAAGAAATATTTTTGTTTTCTTGAACAATTTTATATCTAGCATTAATACCATCAGCACCAAATGATAAGAATTTAGCTACTTCATAAGCTGCTTCAGGATTTTTACAAGATTTAGAAATACATAAGAAGTCTCCAATAGAAACAATTCTTTTATCTGGATAACCAATAAATTTATAATCAAATTTAATTTTTGAAACATCATCAGAAGTCATACCTTGGAAGAAACCAATTTGACCAGCTAAGAATACTTTTGCTGCATCAGCATCACCAAATAAACCAATTCTTGGATCTTCTTCAGCTTCCCAATCCGCATATGAATTAAATGTATTTTTAGAGGCAATTTTACCTAAAGTTTGAATTTTAGTTAATGCATTAATCATAGTTTGACTTGTATAATCAAATTTAGGGTTTTCAGGATCAGTTTCGTTGTATACGAAATGACCATAATTTTCATCTAAAACTGATGGTAACCAGTTAATCATATCACCAACAGCGTTAATACCAACAACACTTGAACCTTTACCTACTTCTTTAATTTGTGGAATAACATCAAAGAATTGTTGAGTAGTATATGCACCTGGAGCAAATACTACATCTGCATCATCATCTAAATATGCATAATCATCAATTAAGTCATAGTTAGCTAAGAAACCACTGTAATGTTGTGCAGCAGGAATAGCATAAACTTGATCAGTATTATATGTAACTGCTTTAACTAAACTCTTTTCAACATTTTGCCATTCAGGATCCTTTGCAGCTAAATCAGAAACATCTCTTGCCCAACCTTTCATAACAGCAACTGGAACACTGTTCATTAAGAATACATCTGGGAATGAATCGATAGCAGCTAATTCTGTATAGAATTTTTCAAGTGGATCTTGAGATGATAACATATCAATTCTAATAGTATCAGAAGTCTTATTGAATTCTTCAATCATTAATCTCTTTAATGTAGGTTCACTTTCAGTACCTAAATCCCAACCACAATATTGAATAACTGTTTTCTTTGTAGCTGGTTTAGCTGGTGTTTTTTCTGGAGTCTTTTCAGCTGTACCAGTATTACCACCAGTAGGTAATTGAGTTTCATTACAGCTTGCAAGACCAAATACGCTTAATGCGCTTAATAATGCAATAAAAATCTTTCTCATTTTTTCTTCTCCTCTTTATTTTAAATTTTTATTTTTTATATATTTTAATAGGCTTAACCCTAGTAAAATCTAAGTAAACTTGATCTTTTGATGTAAATCCTAAAATATCAATAGCTCTTTTTGCAACATCACTTTGCATGAAATATTTCCATACAGTTCCATTTAAAAAGTTTTCTAACATAACAATTGTAGGACCTTTATCAATTCCTAAATAATTCTTTGAAAAGTAACGACCATTTTCAAAATTATAACAATCTGTAAAGCCATACTTTCCTTTTAATTCTGGCATTGAAGCAAAATATTTTAACGCTTCAATTGATTCATTTGGTGTAAATACTATTGACGATAACGCTGCATATGGTGCAACACTTCCATCAATTTGCATATCAACTTCTTGGTTATACCACCCAAATGGAGGTGCACCATATACTCTATATCCATGTTCACCTTCAAAGGCTGTTAAACCCCAAGAATTTTCACCATAAGTTTTTGACCATTTTTGGTCTATACAAAATTGTCTATTTGCTAAAGTAGCAGTTTTAGAATTTTTGAACCAATCAAATCCTCTTCTATCAACATACTTACTAAAATCAAAGAAACAATGTGTAAATTGATGAATAAATAATGCGTTACCAAAGCAATAAACCATGTTATCACCTTTGTAACTTCCAACTCTTCTTTCAAAACCGAAATATAAGTCATTCGCTAATTTCTTATTACTTTTTGGATGACCAGCATATAAAATATACATCATTAATTGTTCAGCATATTCCTCCCATAATGCAGGGCACCAACCATCTGTTTCCGGCCATGTCTTTTCTGAATAGGCCATTCT
>JAEIGA010013791.1_pt1 | contig 12290 bp, 13 predicted proteins | sample 9270691 | NCBI WGS metagenome assembly JAEIGA01 (sample SAMN17057246, study PRJNA624740) | gut metagenome | biome: biome; isolation source: fecal sample | host: Bos grunniens | place: China: Xizang | collected 2019
ATACAACCGCTTTTTTGGTGAACTTTGCGAATGCTGGTCAATGGGGATATGATGCGTATATTGCTCCGAAAGCAAGTGTACAAGATGGTTGGTTGGACGTGGCGATAGTGAGCGAGTTCTCGCTGATGGAAGCGGCAGGCATGGCGATTAGACTGTTTACAAAGAACATAGACGAGAACCTGCATATGAATACCCTGCGTTCGAAGGAACTGACCCTGAAGCGCGAGAGCGAAGGAGCAATACATATAGACGGTACGCCTGTGGTTATGCCAGCCGAGCTGAACGTGAAGATCGTGGAAGAAGGACTGAGAGTGCTAGTGAAAAAGCGTTTTTAAGCGAGATATGATAAAGAATGTGATATTCGATTTCGGTTGCGTGTTGGTGTATTGGAGCCAGCATAACCTGTATGATCCATACTTCGGGAGCAAAGAGAAGACGGATTGGTTTGTGGATAATATCTGTACGTGGGAATGGAATAACCAAACCGATATGGGAAAAAGCTTTGCAGAATCGGTAGCAGAAAAAATAGCCGAACACCCTGAGTGGGAAAAAGAAATACGCATGTACTGGGAGAGATGGGAAGATATGCTGGGCGGCGAAGTGCCTGGTATGAGCGATTGGATACACGAACTGAAAGCACAAGGATATAAACTGTATGGCCTGAGCAACTGGTCGCACGAGACATTTCCGTTGGTGAAAGATAAATATGAGGTGTTTCGACAGATGGACGGGATAGTAATGTCGGGCTATGAGTTGATAGCAAAACCCGATAGACGCATTTATGAACGATTGCTGGAACGATATGGACTGAAAGCAGAAGAGTGCGTGTTTATCGACGACCGACTGGAGAATGTGGAAGCAGGTGAGAAAGTGGGAATAAGAGGAATCGTGTTTGAGAATTGCGAACAAGCGAAAGAGAAATTTAACCAAATGAATAAATAAGGAAAAAATGATGACCGTAAAGATTATAAACAAGAGCAATAATCCGTTGCCACGCTATGAAAGCGCACAAGCAGCAGGAATGGATATCCGTTGCTATATGGCAGAGGCAGTTACATTGCAGCCACTAGAGCGCAAGTTGCTGCCTACGGGGTTGTATATTGAGTTGCCCGTGGGCTATGAAGCACAGATTCGTCCGCGTAGCGGTTTGGCACTCAAACGCGGACTGACAGTACTGAACACACCAGGAACCATAGATGCAGACTACCGCGGAGAGATTGGCGTGATACTCATTAACCTGAGCAATGAGCCACAAACAATAGAGCCAGGAGAGCGCATATGCCAAATGGTGATCGCCAAACATGAACAGCCAGAACTGCAGGAAGTGGAAGTGCTGGGCGAAACAGAACGCGGTGCAGGAGGATTTGGACATAGCGGAGTGAAGTGAGGAGTGTTTAGTGTTTAGAGAGATTCGGATATGGATGGTTGCAGGAGTGTTGCTAGCAGGAGCAATGCTGGGTGGCGTGCAAGCTAAACCAACAACCCAAAACACCCTTAGCGTGGAGGAAGAACAGCAATTCCTCTATTACTTCTATGAGGCAGAGCGATTGATACGTTGCAACATGATAGAAGAAGCACGCGATGTGGTGGAGTTCTGCTATGAACTGAATCCAGAGGATGCGACTATCAATAATTATATGGGACTGTATGCTCGCGAAGATGAGAAGGAGGAAGATATGGCATACTACTTCCGCCGCGCATACGAATTGAACCCTCAAGATTATTGGTATAACTATCATGTGCTACTGCTGCAAACAGAAGACAAAAAAACACAACAGCAAGCCATTAAACAATTGGTGGCACTAGCCAAAAACAATCAAAAAAATGCAGAGTTGCAGGAGATGCTGCAACAAGCATATATCATGCTGAAACAATATAAGCAAGCATTGCAAGTGCAAGACCAGTTGGACTCGATCAACGGCTATGACGCCATGAGCGCCATGCAACGCTATCGACTGAATGCGACAATGAAAAATAATCAGCAAGCCATATACGAAATAGAACGGTATTTGGATGTTGATCCTGATAATTTTCAGTTTCAAGTGTTTCGCATGCAATTGTATGAGCAGACACGGCAAGCACCAGAAAAGATGATTGTGGCCTATGAGGCTGTGCTGAGGATGGACCCACGCAACGTAGTGGTACAAAACAACCTGGCATGGAACCTATGCTTATTGGGAAAAGATCTGCTGAGAGCAGAACAACTGTCGCGGATGGCCATTATGCGCGAGCCAAGTAACCCGATCTATTTGGATACATACGGGTGGATTATGCACTTGTTGGGAGACTGCGAATCGGCACTATTCTATCTGGAACGAGCAATAGAATATAGCGGAGAGACAGTGGAAGAGGAAATTATGGGACATTATAAAGAAGTGAAAAAGAAATGCAAATAAAAAAACAAACGATATTCATATTATTGGCATTGGCCGCAGTAGTGATGAGCTCGTGTTCGGTCAGCCGCAGAGGTATGGTGAAGTACCATACGATGGTGCAACGCGCGCACGTGACTTTGGAACTGGACCAACATAAGTATAGCATGAATAGCCAAGTACGTGTTTGGCGCAACAGTCTGGTGACCGTATCGCTACAACCCATGTTGGGTATTGAAGTAGCACGCATGGAAGCCACTCAAGATAGCGTATGGGTGTTCGACAAGATGAACAGACGATATGTGGCATTCGCATATGCCGACCTGGGACAAGACATATCACCAAAAATAAACTATAAGACCATTCAAGATTTTGCGACGCACCCCATCAGCAAGGAAGATGCGAGCATAGAACTGACATACGGCAAACATAAGCTGAAATTATCGAGCAAGTACTCGAATAGAGAATATAACACACTACAGGAGCCACAACTAACCAATACGAGTAAATACAAACGAGTTACCCTGAGAGAGATATTGCCTATATGAAATTGAGATTCATCATCTACATATTGTGCCTATTGGCTATGCCCGTGGCAGCACAAAGCGTAAAGGAGTTGCAAAAACAGCAGCGCCAGCTGCAACAGCAATTGGAAGAGACAGCCAAAATGCTGAAGCAAACTAAACAAAGCGAGACTGCTACCGAAAACAAACTGAACCTGCTGAACAACGACATCAAGACACGCAAGAAACTGATTCGAAATATACAAGGCGAGATTAATGCGTTGAACGGCGAGATGGGGACATTGCGACAAAAACGCTCGGATCTGCAGAAAGAATTGGAAGAAGCGAAACTGGATTATGCTCGCCTGGTGCGCGAGACACACTATGCCAATATGCAGCAGTCGCCATTGCTATTCCTGCTGTCGGCAGACAACTTCCAACAACTGGTGCGACGCATACAATATATGCAGCAGTTTGCGGCATATAGAAAAGAGCAAGTCAAGAAAATAGAATCGCTGCAGACAGAGATAGACATACAGAACTCGCTATTGGAAGAACGCAAGCAAAACCGCTCGACCGCATTGCAGTCGCAGAAACGCGAACAAGACAAACTGACACGCGATGAGCGCAAGCAAAAAGACATGCTGCAATCGCTGAAGACGAAGGAGAAAAACCTGCTGGCTAAGCAAATAGAACAACAATAGAAAGTGGATGCACTTAACATGAAAATCGAAGAACTGATTGCTAAGCAAGTACGCACCACAACCACGCTGACCATAGAGCAGAAACTGATAGCAGGCGGATTCGAAGCCAACCAAGGACGATTGCCATGGCCTGTGGAGAAGGGATTTATTAGCGGATACTTTGGCAAACACCAACATCCGATTCATGAACATGTGACGATTGACAATAAAGGAATATACCTGCAAACCGTCAACGGAGCCGATGCACGAGCCATATACGAAGGCGAAGTGACATGGTGCGCACAAATGAATGGCAGCTATGCCGTGATTGTACAACATGGTAACTATCGCTCGGTATATTCGCCCTTGAAGAAAATTTATGTGAAACAAGGCGACAAACTGACTGCTAAACAAGCCATCGGCGAGATTGTAACCAACACCAACGAGGACAACAAGACGGAACTGTATTTCCAAATATACAAAGATCGTTCGATACTCAACCCAAGCTTGTGGTTGGCACAATAACAAAACCACACTATCACACTATCACACAAAAAAAAGAGTTCATTGCTCACGATAATTAATTACGATATGAAAACAACCAAGATATTCAGTCTGCTACTGGTAATCGTATTAGTATGCGGATGCAAAAAAGACAACTGGCTGGATTGGAAAGTGCAAAATGAAATCTGGCTGCAAGACAATGCCAAGAAATCTGGCGTAGTAACCACCCCTACGGGGTTGCAATACAAGTGTATTGAAGCAGGATGGGACAAGTCAGCAAGACCAGACGACACAAAGATCGTGACCATCGACTACACGGGGCAACTCATTAGTGGCTATGTATTTGACTCTAGTAGCAAGTACTCGGGGTATGTTAGTTCGTTCGTGGCAGGCTTTGCCGAAGGACTCAAGAAGATGCACCAGTTTGGCGTATATGAGTTCTATATCCCTTACGATTTGGGGTACGGTTTGCAAGGTACGGGCAAAGAGGGCAGTTCCTCGTTCATTCCGCCTTATTCCACACTCATCTTTCGCGTTTATTTGCATAGCATTGACTGATGAAAAGCTGGTGGGGAATAGTGTTGATATTGCTCGTTTGCACAGCATGCGAGGATGTTAACTATCGCAGTTCTGTGCCTAATACGCCCGTCAACTATATCGTGTATATCACCCGCGAACATCCTAACTTTGTGGTGGAGAATGGATTCCAAACCATGAGTATCACAAAGCGCACGTTTCTGGAGGAATACATCGGATACTCAGGCTTGCTGATATGGGTGGGGATGGACAATGCCTATCATGCCGCCGACCTATGTTGTCCACATTGCGTGAAGCGCCATCTCCCTATGGCAGTGGATGGATTATATGCCGTATGCGAAACCTGCGGCGAGGCATTCGATCTCAGTTATGGCTATGGCGTACCCACCAAAGGCATTGCACATGAACCCATGAAGATGTACCATACCAGTTATCGCAACCTGATGACAGGGGCAGAACTACAAGTATTCAACTAGAACCTATGCTCAGCATCTACAAAGCATCAGCAGGTAGCGGAAAAACACACACACTGACAGGCGAATACCTGCGCATGCTGTTCCGCGACTTTCAAGCACATCGCGAACAGATGATGCCACATAGCCATATCCTGGCGGTGACCTTTACTAAGAAAGCTACGGCAGAGATGAAGGAACGCATATTGAAAGCGTTGTTCATCCTATCGCAGACACCCGAACAATCACCATACTATGACCTCCTGATTGGCGAATTCAAAGTCGATACGCCTACTCTCCAGCAACAAGCTCGACAGCTGTTGGTGGGTATCCTGCAAGACTTTAGCCGATTCTCGGTGTCTACTATTGATGGATTTTTTCAACAAGTGATACGCACCTTTGCCATGGAGTTAGGACTAACCACTACCTACGATCTGGCCATGGACAACGATGAGGTGATTCAGCAGGCAGTGGATGATGTATTTCGAAAACTGCGTTCGCAAGACACCGACAATAGCGATATCGTATCATGGATCACCGCCTTCGCAGAGCATAACATTGAGGAAAATGCCAACTGGAATCCTCATCAAAAAGTGAGCGTCTTCTCGACCGAACTCAACAAAGAGAAACTCAAACGCAACCTACTGAAAGTAAGAGACTTCTTCGCAGATAAAAATAATATCGTCCGCTATCGGAAGACATTGGAAGCTATTGTTGATGCAGTAATATGCAAAACCGAGCAACTGTTGCAGACTGGTACTCAGGCAACAGAGGGGAAGGAAGGATTTAATAAGAGAACCATTTCCGTATTTAGCAAAACCGCAGAGAAATTCTTGGCGGATGGTTTCAACAATACCACTTTACAAATGTTGGAAAATCCTGCCGATATTTGCGTCAAAAGCAAACCCAAAGCGGTGCAACAAGCTGCCTTATCCCTATTTTACAGTAGCCTACAACCCATCTATCAGCAATTGCTCGATATATGGGAGCACGATCGAATAGAATACAACACCGCCAAGGCAGTACTGAACCACCTCTATGCTATTGGACTGATTCAAGATGTGGCAGGGCAGGTAGAATTGACCAACCGAGAAACAGGACGACTGCCTATTGCGGATATCAATATGCTGATTCATGAGGTGATTGACGGACAAGACACACCATTTATCTACGAACGATTGGGGCAGTACTTCCGCCACTTCATGATTGACGAGTTTCAAGATACCAGTGCCCTGCAGTGGCAAAATTTCGAACCATTGATCCAAGAAGCAGAAGGTAATAACCACGACAATCTGGTAGTAGGCGATATCAAGCAGAGTATCTATCGTTGGCGCAACTCCGATTGGAGACTGCTCAACCAAGTGGATCAATCCTTTGGCGACACTTGTATGCCAAAGATGGATTGCAATTGGCGTACCGCAGAATTACTGGTACAGCACAACGAACAACTGATGCTGCAATACAGCCAATGGATCACCCAGTTGATTCAAGACAAAGCATGGGATGACCATGCAGAAGCCACTGCTATACAACATATCTATGCACAAGAGGCCATACACCAAAAAGCAAAAAAAGACTACCCCGGTGTAGTACATATGCAGTTCTTCGAGGGTAAGAAAGACGAAGTACAAACGCAAGCACTTGCTGCTGTTGCCCAACAACTGCAACGATTAAAAGAAGAGGAGATTGATCTTGGACGAGTAGCTATCTTGGTACGAAAAAGAAATGAAGCCGAGATGACTGCCCAATACCTCATTGAGCAGGGTTTCACGGTGCAATCCACGGATGGCATGCGCATTCAATCGCACCCCGCAGTACAATTGCTAGTGGCTATCATGCAGCAGAGACAAGATCAGCAACGAGGCATAATCAACGAAGTGACCAACGCCATCATTCGCGAATTGCACGCTCCATTTACCGAGGAAGAGATGCTGCAAATGAATCAAGCCGCTAATCTGCCCGTATATGAATATGTACAAACGCTGATTCAGATGCTGCAACTGCAAGATGCTGATGGAGCACTTCCCTACCTCACGGCATTCCAAGACCAGATATATCAATTCACACAAAGTCGCGTAGCTAATACCCAATCGTTTTTGGAATATTGGGAACGAAAAAAAGACAAAGCCGCTATTCCCGCTCCAGCAGAAACCAATGCCATACGCGTGCTAACCATTCATAGCTCCAAAGGATTGGAATTTGATATTGTTATGCTGCCTTTCATGAGTTGGGAATTGCAATCCTCGCACAATGACGAGATACTATGGTGCCAACCCACCTCTGCACCTTTCAACGAAATGCCTATTGTAGCCGTATCGATCAGCGAGAAACTTTTGCAGACACATTTCCGTAACGAATATATTCAGGAAATCATCTCCAAATATATCGATAACCTCAATCTGACATACGTGGCATTAACTCGTCCGAAATACAGACTATATGCCTACGGACCAAGATTCGAAAAAGAAGAAAATCCACAATCAAGCATCAAAAATGTGGGGCATCTGCTCTCATATCTTCTCTATCAACAAACAGAAAGAAATGAAGAAGGAGAAGAAGTATCCTTGCTAAAGCAATTGGAGGATGGTTCTTGGGTATATCACAAACAAGACCCCAACCCGACCATCGCACCCGAAGAGCCGAGCAACGAAAATAGCCGTCAGGCAACCTATGTATCTTCGCCTATCAATGGCCGCCTGACATTGCGTAGCCGAGCAGAAGACGATTTTAACGAAGATACTCCATTGGAGACCATTGACCTGGGTATCCTGATGCACGAATGGTTGGCCGATATCACCACTTGGACAGATGCACAACCTGCATTAGAAAAAATGCGTATCACGGGCAGAATAACAGCGCAACAAGAGCAACAAATGCAGACACAATGGCTACACATGCAAAACCTGTTGCAAGGTGAGAACCGAAATTATTGGTTTGATGGTTCGATGAAAGTGCTGACCGAGCAAACCATCCTCTCCACCAATGGCAAGACATATCGTCCAGACCGAATAATCATCCTTCAAAAACACGCAGAAGTAATTGATTATAAGTTTGGTGAAGAGCACACAAGCAAATACAACGAGCAACTGCGCAACTACACACTCATGCTAAAGCAGATGGGATATACTGTTGATGCGTATGTGGTATATGTGGCATTGCAAAAAATTGTAAAAGTACACTAATTATGATAAGCAACGAAGACGTAATATCCATTGGCAAAATTACCCGCACACACGGCAAACGCGGCGAAGTACAATGCCTGATGGAAAATGAGTATTGGGATAATGCCGATGCTACATTCCTGATTTTGAGTATTGATAATATCCTAGTACCCTTCCGTGTACTAGATTGGCGAGGCAAGGGAAGCGACTCGCTAATATTCCAACTCGACCGCATTACTGACGAGCAAGAAGCGCAGCAAATCATTGGATGCCAAGCTTATATGCTCAAGTCAGACATTAGCGAAGAAACTGAGATTTTGCCTACATGGCAGAGTCTAAAAGGCTATCATGTGTTGGATACGGATCAAGGAGAGCTCGGCATAATCACAGATGTGGATGAAACAACAATCAACACACTCATCACACTCAACAATACGCAACTCATTCCATTACACGAAGATTTTATCATTAACATAGAACAAGAAAAGCAACAAATAACCATTTGTCTGCCATTTATTTTTACCAAAGAATAATCATACTATTTGTATACCCTTGCTATACCTTTGGTATAGAATTGAACGAGCACGCTTATGCAAAAAACCACCATACAAGAAATGAACCGCCTCACTCCAGAGGCCTTTCATGATGCCAAGAAGGTGCCACTAATTGTGGTGCTTGATAATGTCCGTAGCCAACATAATATTGGCGCTGTATTCCGCACGGCAGACGCTTTTTGTCTGCAAGGCGTATGGCTCTGCGGTATTTGCTGTTGTCCACCTAACAACGAAATACATAAGACTGCGTTGGGAGCAGAACTCACTGTGGATTGGCGATATTTTGAGAATACCTTGGATGCAGTTAAAGTGCTACAAGAAGATGGATACACCGTTTATGCCATCGAGCAAGCACATGGTTCTACTATGCTCAACAACTTGGAACTGCCTCAAAATCAGAAGACTGCCATCATTATGGGGCATGAAGTCTTTGGTGTACAGCAAGAGGTAGTGGATGCTGCAGATGGTTGCATCGAGATTCCGCAATATGGTACCAAGCACTCGCTGAATGTCAGCGTAACAGCAGGTATCGTGATGTATGAATTGTCCAATATGCTAAGATAAGCACACTCAGAGCACCAAACGAACACAAAAAAATAGTAGCAATCATCATTTTCGAATTAAAACATTGTCAAGTAGCACATTATCAAATACTAAATTAACATTATTGGCTCCTGCTCGTGATTTAGAAGTGGGAATAGCGGCCGTGCAAGCGGGTGCAGATGCCGTGTATATTGGTGCGCCTGAGTTTGGCGCTCGTCAAGCAGCTGGCAATAGTTTAGAGGATATCACGAAATTGGTCCAATATGCTCATCGCTTTGGAGTACAAGTCTTGGTAACACTTAATACCCTGCTCCATGAGGACGAATATCCTCGCGCATGCGCGCTCGCGCACGAGTTATATAAGGTGGGAGTGGATGCGTTGATCATTCAAGACCTCCATCTTTTGGACTATAATCTTCCTCCTATCCGTTTGCATGCTTCTACACAATGTGATAACCGAACTTCAGAAGACATTAACCGCCTAGAGGTGTTGGGTTTTCGCCGTGTAGTATTAGCAAGAGAATTATCGTTGGAACAAATACGAAATATACGTCAAGCTACACAAGATATCGAACTAGAGGCCTTTGTGCATGGTGCGTTGTGCGTGAGTTATAGTGGTCGTTGCTATTTGTCGGAAGTGCTGATGGATCGTAGTGCAAACCGCGGTTGTTGCGCACAACTCTGTCGCCAGCGTTATGACCTTTTGGATAAAGATGGCAACGAGATTTTAGACATCTACGGCGAACCGATCCATCAACGATATCTACTCTCGTTGCAAGATATGGATCGTAGTTTGCATCTCGCCGAAATGATTGAAGCAGGCATAACAACCTTCAAGATAGAAGGAAGATTGAAGGACCGCGGCTATGTCACCAATATCGTAGCATATTACCGACAATTGCTTGATCAACTGATAGATAGCAATCCTTCGCTGCAATCATCATCCATAAAATCTGTTTATCAATACGACTTTACACCTAATCCAGTAAAGACTTTCCATCGCGGGCAGACTGACTACTTCCTGCATGGTCGCACACATCATATGGCGAATTGGCAAACACCTAAATCTACTGGTGAGAAGATTGGCAAGGTGATTGCCACCAAGCACAATGCCATACTGATAGAACTGGCTCACGGCATCATATTACATAATGGCGATGGCATTTGCTATGGCGATAAAGGATTTGCTATCAACAAGATAGAAGGCGATTGGATTTATCCTAACACTCAAATAAATGCCTTTGAAGGAAAGTCTATCACGTCATTGCCTACGGTAGGAACTGTATTATACCGCAATCTTGACAATGAATTTTTGCGTTCACTAAAAGCAGAACGTAGAATACCCGTTGATATTTGTTTCGAAGCAGTAGCAGAAGGTTATCGCCTAACAATCGGAGAAAAAACTGCAACCTTTGAAGCAGCACATCAAGAAGCTAGCAATTCAGAACGTGCCTTACAAACTATTATTCAACAACTTAGCAAGTTAGGAGACACAGATTTTATTGCCAATAACATCAAAGTATTTGACCATCAAATCATGTGCTCTGATAGATTTCCATATTTTATACCCATTAGCCAACTCAACCAATGGAGAAGAGAACTGACACAAATATAATCAGCCCTTCCACGCCACTTATGACGTGTAAGTATTGCATACTCAACGAGTTGGGGCACTGCAGAAAAATCAATCCTATGGCAAATGAGCCACGCTATATTCGTTTGCAAAACGGAACGATTCTTGCGTTGGAATTCGACTGCAAAAATTGCGAAATGCTTATCAGAAAACAACAATAAACTCTACATACACCCTAAGATAATACTAAAAACACTACACCATGGTAGCAAATCAAGTAAATATTTATTTTTGGTTGATTGATACAATTGCTTCGGGCAACCTGACTCGTGAAGATATCAACCGCCGTTGGGCACATTGCCGATACAACGATAATCATGATTCTGAGTTTCCAGAGCGAAAATTTCATCGCTACAAGAATGAAATTCAAGAGATTTTTGATGTAGAAATCCGTTGCAACAAATCACGTGGAAATATTTATTACATTGAAAATAAAGATGATATCTCAGGTGGTTTCACCCGCAAATGGTTGCTCAATGCCATGGCAGTGCATTCTATGTTGGATCAGGCGCAAGATATCAATAATTGCATTCTCTATGAGGATATTCCTGAAGGTTCACAATACCTCAGCATGATTGTAGATGCGATCAAACAGCGCAATTTATTGCGTTTCACCTACAATAGTTTTAATCGTCAAGAGCAATATGAACTCAGTTTTGCACCATACTGCTTAAAAGTATTCAAACAACGTTGGTATGTAGCAGGTCGTCCCTCTACTCATCCGAACGAAACACGCATATATGCCCTTGATCGTGTGCAAAATATGCGTCCTACTACTGAGAATTTCACCTATCCCAAAGACTTTGATGCCAAAGAATTCTTTGCACCATATTATGGAGTGTTCCGCAACGAAAAACCAACAAAAGTACTTATAGAAACTTCTCAAAAATCAGCACAATTCTTGCGTTTGCTGCCATTGCATGAATCGCAAAAAGAGTTGCGCCAGTTCCAGGGAAAGAACTATTTTGAATTTTTCATTGCGCCCACCTTCGATTTTATCCAAGAACTACGAACGCATGGTAGTGACATTCGCGTGATGGAACCAGATTCGCTGGTGCAACTATTCCGAGAAGAGGCAAGAAAAGCCTACGAGATGTATTGCGAATAATAAATATTGCTTACTGGAATTCCTTTTTCATCACGAACAAGCACGATTTAAGAAAGCATCGCATAAAAATTTGCTAGATTAGAAAAAAAGTAGTACCTTTGCAGAAGATTTACTAATACTATAATTACATACGTAGATATGCCTATATTGAATAGAACCACTCATTCGTCACACGCAGTCTTTATATGCACAATTTTTTTGCTCGTTTCAATCTTGAGTGTTGATGCACAATCACAAAAC
>JAEIGA010013792.1_pt1 | contig 12290 bp, 6 predicted proteins | sample 9270691 | NCBI WGS metagenome assembly JAEIGA01 (sample SAMN17057246, study PRJNA624740) | gut metagenome | biome: biome; isolation source: fecal sample | host: Bos grunniens | place: China: Xizang | collected 2019
CACTTCGGGCTCGGTGGTGGTCACTTCGGGCTCGGTGGTGGTCACTTCGGGCTCGGTGGTGGTCACTTCGGGCTCGGTGGTGGTCACTTCGGGCTCGGTGGTGGTCACTTCGGGCTCTTTGGCGGTTTGTTCCGTCGGTTGAGAGCCCTCAGGCGCGATCGAGGGCTGTGTCACCGCGGGACGGGTTTCGGGTTCGGTTTGGGGTTCGCTTGACTCACTCTCCGTGCCGTTGGAATCGGTGGTGGCCGTTTCAAGTTCCAATTCAAACCCGGTTTCGGTTGGCTCACCGATGAATTCGGTGGAATCCTCGGACGGCTCCGAGGTAGGCTCGTCAGGGAATTCCAAATCGGTAACCTCGGTCGTGGCAACAACCTCGGAGGTGGCTTGCGCGGTGGGATTGGTGTCTGTCGTGTCACTGCGTGTCACATTACCGCAGGCGACCGCGAGGGACAGAACAACCGACAAGAGGCCGGCGTAAAGTATCCGTTTTTTCATGAATCTTCTCCATTTATTGAGATTCGTCACACGCGCATATTATATCATAAAAAGAAAAGTCGTGTAGGTCCGATTCGCAAGTTTTTATGAAAAGTTTACATTTGTCCATTTACACAAACACACCAACACGGACTTCCGACAGAAAAAGGCTTGCTTTTTCGCAAAAAATGTGCTATAATTATGATGTATTGACACATGACGCGCGCGTGTCCCGCCACGCGCGCGCCCCACATAGGAGGTTTCGTCATGAAAAAAACTGCGAAATTCATACTCGGCCTGACGCTTGCGCTGGTTTGCCTGCTTGCTCTGCAGACAGCCGTATCTGCCGACGCCGCCGCTAGAGAAACGGCTTGCGAAACGGTACTGCCCTCGGCAGACGCCTTGCCGAACGCCGACACCCTACTCGCGGGGTATTTTGAAAATCAGCTTTACGGGATCGAGGACGTCGCCTGCTTTGGCCGCCCTGCCTCTGCCTCGCTCAATGAGGTAGAAGCGCGCATCTATCACGAGGTGGTAGGCTACGCCAAGGAGGTCGCGGCGGGAGCTCGTTCCTCCACCACCTTCACCATCACGTCGGACATCTCCGAGCTTTCCTGGACGGCCGAAGAGCTGGGAACAAGCATCATGGCCGGCGGTTCACTCCGCCAAGAGGCCAAAAACGCGATGCAAGAGCGATTCAGCGCCGCCTTCCGCTCCGACGTGTTCATGGATGTGCTGCTCGCCGATCATCCCTACGAATTTTACTGGTATGATAAAACCGTAGGCATGAGCTTGGCGTACTCCTACAGCTTCAGCATTCAACGCATATCCATTGCGCGCATTGAGCTGCGCTTCTACGTGGCATCCGAGTACGCCGCGGGCGATCTGCAGACTGACATTACCAAAACATCCGCTGCGTCGGGCGCGGCGGCCAATGCCCGCAGCATCGTCGCCTCCCACGCGGACAAGACCGACCTTGCCAAGTTGGAGGCCTACCGTGACGAGATTTGCGCGCTGGTGTCCTACAATAACCAGGCGACGGGTGGCTCGGTTTCCTACGGCAACCCGTGGCAGGTTATTTACGTGTTTGACGGCGACTCCTCCACCAACGTGGTCTGCGAGGGGTATGCCAAGGCATTCAAGTACCTCTGCGACCTGTCCGAATTCTCGGCGGACGTGTACTGCTACCTCGCCAGCGGCATTATGACCTCGGATAGTACAAGCGGCGGCCATATGTGGAACGTGGTGGAGATCGGCGGTCAGAATTATCTCGTGGACGTGACCAACGTGGACGGCAACTCGGTGGGCAAGGGCAACAAGCTCTTCCTTGCGGGTGCCGCATCCAGCAACGGCGGCCAGACGCACACCGTCAGCTGGAATACCCCCCTTTTCCCCTTTGGCTCGTCCCAAACCAACGTAGTATACACCTACTACGAGGACGAGGCGGATCTGTTCTGCGACGGCTACCTGATCATTTCCCCCTCCTCCTACACCGAGAGCAGCCAACCCTCCTATACCGTGACCGTTACGGGCGGTGAGGGCAGCGGCAGCTACACGGCAGGCGAGACAGTAACCCTGATCGCCTCCCCTGCTCCCGACGGTCAGGTTTTTGACCGCTGGGTCGTTGAGTCGGGCAACGTGACTCTTGCCGACGAAACCGCCGCCACCACCACCTTCACCATGCCTGAGGGCAATGTGATCGTCAAGGCCACCTACGTCCCCCTGCATACCCACGACTACAACACGGGCTGGTCTTCGGACGATTCTGCCCATTGGCACGAATGCGCTTGCGGGGACAAAACAGACCTTGCCGCACACGGTTTCGTATGGGTCACCGACAAGGAAGCCACCGAAGACGAGGCGGGTATCCGTCACGAGGCATGCACCGTTTGCGGCATGACTCGGAGCGAGAACACCTCCATCCCCACGTTGGCGCACACCCACGCCATGCAGACCATCCCCGCCACCGAATCCACCTGCACCACGGCGGGTAACAACGCCTACTACCTCTGCACCAAGTGCGGCCGCTACTACGCTGACCCGAACGGTGTGAACGCGACCACCCCCAACGAGCAGTCGCGTCCCCTTGCCGCTCACGAATACGATCCGGAGTGGAAGCACAGCCTCAATGCCCACTGGAAGGAATGCGCCTGCGGCGACAGAGGGGAGATGGCGGGACACACCCACGAGAAGACCTCTTCGACGTCCCCCACCTGCACCGCGACGGGTGAGAACGTCTACACCTGCGTATGCGGGCATAGCTACACCGAGCGCGTTCCTGCCCCCGGGCACGGATATATAAGTCGCATCATCAAGCAGCCCACGGTGGCTGCTACAGGCATTCGGGAATACATCTGCAGCTACTGCGGCCACACCTATACCGAGGAGATCCCCAAACTGGATCCTCCGGAGACCGAACCCGAGGTGACCACCGCCGAGCCCGAAGTGACTACCACCGAGCCCGAGGTGACCACCGCCGAGCCTGAAGTGACTACCACGGAACCCGAGGTGACCACCGCCGAGCCTGAAGTGACCACCGCCGAGCCTGAAATGACTACCACGGAACCCGAAGTGACTACCACCGAGCCCGAAGAAACTACCACGGAGCCCGAGGTGACTACACCCGAACCCGTGGTGACCACCGCCGAGCCGGAAGTGACCACCGCCGAGCCGGAAGTGACCACCGCCGAGCCTGAAATGACTACCACGGAACCCGAGGTGTCTACCACCGAGCCCGAAGAAACTACCACGGAGCCCGAGGTGACTACAACCGAACCCGAGGTGACCACCGCCGAGCCGGAAGTGACCACCGCCGAGCCAGAAGTGACTACCACGGAACCCGAGGTGACCACCGCCGAGCCAGAAGTGACTACCACGGAACCCGAGGTGACTACAACCGAACCCGAGGTGACCACCGAACTCGACGAGTCGAGTTTGGAGCCCGAGGTAACTACCGCAGAGTCCGAAACAACCACCGCAGAGCCCGAATCCGTCGTTCTGGAAACCATTGACCTATCCGATCTTCTTGACGTTGGATGTTCCTCTGCCGTGAGCACTCCCGCCATTCTGGTTCTTCTGCTTTCGCTGGGCATGGGCTATATGCTCTGCCGCCGCAGGGATGAAGCGTAAAGCGAGCCCCGCCCGCTACGCTGACAAAAATCATACCCCCTTGTGCCCACGCACAAGGGGGTATTCGTTATCATTTCAGCTCTACAACGGTCACACCGCCGTCGCCCTCGCCGTATTTTCCAATGCGGAAGGAAGCAATGCGGCGATCACTTTTGAGGAACTTCCACAGCGCGTTTCGAAGCGCGCCCGTTCCCTTTCCGTGAATCAGATGCACCACGCGGATGTTATACATGATGGCATCGTCCAGGTACTTATCCACCGCCAGCCACGCCTCGTCACCGGTCATGCCGCGCAGGTCGATCTCGTCTCTAAAGCTGTTGGAGCGCTCCACGGTCACTGAGGAGCGAACGGTGCGGGTAGAGGGGGTGTCCTTTTTCTTTTTAGCTTGCCCACGCTCGTCCACCTCAATGAGCCGCAGATCCTCGATGCGCGCCTTGGTGCGTACCACGCCTGCCTGCACGGGAACGAGATTACCCTTGGGCTCGTCGGTCACGATACCCTCCTTATGGATGGTCACGATGCGCACGCGGTCGCCCTTACGGAGCGGGCGGGGCAGAACGTAGCCCTCATCCTCCTCCACCGCCACCTCTACGGGATCGAAAATATCCCCCGTGGCGCGGAGATGCTCGCGGACGGCGCGACGCGCGGCCTCCAGCTCAGCGGCGGCCTTGGCAGACTCCTGCGCCTTGCGCATTTTCTCCATCTGCTCGTATATGAAATCGCAGGAGGCCTTGGCGGATTGCACCATGGCCGCCGCCTTCTTGCGGGCGTTCTCGGCCTCGCGCTCGGCTCCCTCAACCCGCTTGCGGATCTGTCGCTCGGCTTCTTCCTTGAACCGCTCGTACTCCTCGCGCAGACGGGTGGCCTCGGCACGCTCCTTTTCCATCTGCACGCGGCTGGCCTCAAGCTGCTCGATCACACTCTCAAAGCTCTTGTTCTCTGAGCTGACCAGCGCGCGAGCGCGGTCAATGATGGCGGGAGACAGACCGAGCTTGCTGGAAATGGCGAACGCATTGGATTTACCGGGTGCGCCGATGACCAGCTTGTAGGTGGGCTTGAGGGTCTCCACGTCAAATTCACAGCTCGCGTTACACACGCCGGGGGTATCCAACGCGTAGGCCTTGAGCTCGGCGTAGTGGGTGGTAGCCAGGCAGCAAGCGCCCGCCTCGCGCACCGACTCAATGATGGCGACAGCGAGTGCCGCTCCCTCAACGGGATCGGTGCCGCCGCCCAGCTCGTCGAACAGAACGAGGGATCGCTCCCCCACCTGCTCCATGATGGACACGATGTTAACCATGTGAGAGGAAAAAGTGGACAGCGATTGCTCGATGCTCTGCTCGTCACCGAGGTCGACGAGGATGTTGTCATAGGTGCAGATGCAGGAGGTTTCCTCGCAAGGGATATGGAGCCCTGCCTGGGTCATGAGGGCGAACAGTCCCAGCGTTTTCAGCGACACGGTCTTGCCGCCCGTATTGGGGCCCGTGATGACGAGGGTATCAAACGATTCGCCCAGCGAGAGGTCAATGGGCACAACGCGATCCTTATCAATGAGGGGATGGCGCGCGCCCACGAGGTTGACCGAGCGATCTCCCGACACCGTGGGTGCCACGGCGCGCATACGGGTGGACAACTCGCCGCAGGCGAAAATGAAGGAAAGCTCGTTGATATTCTTATAGTTAAGCCACAGGGCGTCGCCTACCTCGCCCACCGCTGCCGACAACTCGGCCAGAATGCGCTCAATCTCCCGCTCCTCCTTGGTCTGAAGCATACGGATCTCGTTATTGGCATCCACCACCGCCATAGGCTCGATGAAAATGGTGGCACCCGTGGAGGAGGTATCGTGGATCAGGCCGCGCACCTCGCTCTTGCACTCGGCCTTGACGGGGATGACGTAGCGGCCGCCACGCATGGTGACAAGGTTCTCTTGCAGGTATTTTGCGTTGCTCGATATGATCTTTTGCAGGGTTTCCTTGATTTTGGCGTTCTCGTTGCGAATCTTACGGCGGATGTCGGCCAGCACGGGAGAGGCCTCGTCGGCCACCATCTCCTCGGACGGGATGGCTCGGGTGATGCGCTCCTCGAGGTAGCGGTTGATGATGAGGCGGTCGAATATCTCATCCAGCACGGTGTCGAACGGATGGTTGCCCGTGTGGTAATCCTGCAGGATGCGCGCCGTTCTCAGGACGTTCGCGCAATCCAGCAGCTCACGTGGGGAGAGGATCGCCCCCTTCTCGGCGCGCTCGCATGCCGAGGACACATCACGAACGCGCCCAAAGGAGGGCGCGCCCTTGGCGTCAGCCAGCCGACGGGCATCGGTGGTGCGGCGGAGGCGGCGGAGGACGGTGTAGGTATCCTCGGTGGGACGAAGCCCACGCGCCATGACCTTCGCGCCCTCGGTTTCGGCGCAATCCTCCAGCATGGCGCAAATTTTATCAAATTCCAGTGTTCGTATAGTCTTTTCAGAAAAACTCATGGTAGTCCTTTCTCGCGGGCAGAATCACTCGCGAAGGGATTGGTCAGATGCAGTATCAGTTGCCGCGCCCCGTGAGCATGCGTTTTGTGCTCAAAAGCAGGTCGCGAACGGCGCGGAGATTGACAGCCAGCATAGCGGCAACAAGAGCGATGGACACACCCCACATCACGCGAGGATCGTATACCGTGGTCAGTGTCACGGATGCCGTCATGCCGCTGAGCAGAAGGGTGTTGACCGCCACACGGCCAAGCTCACGGTCAAAGCGGATCAGACGATAGGTGGTGACAAGTCGCAGGATGCACACCGCGAGGTAGCTGGCAAGGGTGGCGATGGATGCACCCATGGCACCCCATTCGGGGATCAGCAACAGGTTGAGGACGACGTTTGCCCCCGCGCCGACGAGAGCGGTGATCATGGACCACATCGTACGCTTGCGGGCGAAATACACCGAGCCGAGGAAGGTATCCAGCGCGGTATACACGGTGGCGGCGGTCAGGACGGGGATGTAGATCCACGCGCCCTCATACCCCGTGGCGAACAAGAGTCGGGCAAAGAGGGGCGAGGTGATCATAAGTCCTGCACCGCCGAGGAAGGCAACGGTGGTATAGACACGCCACACGCTTGAATAGAAACGGCGGCAGCCCTCTTCGTCGTCCGCCTCGCCCGACACCGATAGCTTCCACGCGCTGTCAAAAATGCCAACGGCGTAGATCAGCAGAGTGGGGATCTTATAGGCGGCGGTATAGAGGCCGTTCATATCCGAAGAGCACATGGCGGTAACCATGTAGCGGTCGGACACGCCCGTGATCCACCAGAAGATGGTGGTGGGCACGAGGGGCAGGCAGAAGGCCAGCATGGGGCGGATAATCTTCCATGAGACTGTGCGGGGCTTGACGGCGCGCCACAGGCGGCTGTATAGGATCAGGAACAGCGTGGTCACCGCATCCGCGAGGATGATGGAGAGGACGTAGCCCGTCACGCCCATGCCAAGGACAAGCAGGAAGATCAGATTGAACACAATGGTGAGCGCGGTATTGAGGATACCCTGCCCCGCAAACAGCTTGGTGCGTCCCACGGCGCAGAGGTACTGGGACACGACCGAATGGAAGTTGGACATAAGCACGTAGAGCGCGATCAACCATGCGGTGCCTGTAAAGAACGGGATGAGGCCCAAGAGCGGCGAGAGGCAGAGAAATGCCACGGAACCCACACCGAGCACGAAAAGTCCGTTCGTAAAAAAGGCTTCCTTATTCCCTTCTCGGGCGGCAGCGCTACGGAAAATGCCCTCGGTGATGCCAAGGCACGCCAGCGGTATGAGGAGGTTCGCCATGTTGGCAATAAGGTCGGCGGCGCTGTATTCCGACGGTGAGAGGCAGGCGGTATAGAACCGCGTCATAATAAACACGAGCAGCTTGGATATGAATTTTCCTGCCGTGAACACCATAGTATTGGATAACAAACGGGACGAGCGGCTCATAGCAGCCTCCTTTCATTTCTCACTCATTCTATCTTTATATTGTAGCAGATACGGGCAAAATAGTCAATAGTCCTGCTGGATATTTCTTATTACCGTACAAGACGAAAGGCCCTCGGGAAAAATCCCGAGAGCCTTTGTGTATGGGGATCAATAGTTTACCTCGCGGTCAACACCCACGCCGTAGTTATCCACGTAAATGATGCCGTCCTCAAGACAGATCGTAACCACGCTGAAGGAGGTTCGCTTGCCGTCCTCGTCCAGCTTATGGTGGGTATACGTGGTAGCAAATCTGGCGATATTGGGATTCGTGTTGCCAAGGTTCTGGTTATTCCGATAGTAGCAAGCATTCGGAATACCGATTTCATACGCATTCGTGTTGGCTGCCACACCCTCTACCCGTTTTTGTATGGGCAGCACGGTATAGGCGTGCGTATGCCCGTGAAAATGCGCGATATACCGACAGGTCTTGTCTGAGAAATCCACGGATATTTTCATCCCGTTTTGGGTCGTATGGCTAAACGTGGATCCGTTTACGAAGGCATCCAGCGCACCTACGCACCCTTCGATGAGTGAATAAAACCCATAGTCCAGGGGGTGGTGAGCCATCGTCAGCACGCTCCAGTCGGATTTGCCGCTCATATCAAGCGCCGTTTCGGCAAACCATTTCAACTGATAGTCCTCAACGAAACCGCCGTCTCCGTCCCCCTGCTCGGTATTGAGGCAGATAACGCGCACCTTGAGATGCTCGAAATCCTTGTAGAAATACCCGTCCTTCGGGTGGGCGGCGTCATAGACGACGTCGCTGTTCTGGCTGTATATCAGATTATGAAGCACCGTCGCGTTCATTCTGGGCGTATCGGGGAATCTCTCCAGCGAATATACTCCGTCGTCGTGGTTGCCCTCCAGCCATAGCTGGCATTCATCCTCAAATTTACTTCCCACCAGCTCTTTGTACGTGCGGATTTGCTCAGCAACCTCGGCAACCGTATTGTCATACGATCCCCACGCGTAGTCACCAAGCGAAGCAACGAAATCGACGTCAAGCTGTCCGAGAATCTCCGCCTGCGCCCAGCCGAGTTCACGGGTTCCCTTGGTGATCATGTCATTATCATTGTCCTGATGGGCATCCGATGAAACAATAAAACGGATGATCCGATGGCCACTATGCTCCTCGGCGTGTGCGGTAGCCTTGCTGACAACCTCTGCGGCCGCCGCCTTCACACCCTCGGGGATCTTCTCCTCGGGCGTCTCCGAGGTTTCCTCGGACGTGGGGGCCTCGGTCTCGGTCACAGCGGGATTACCACTCCCCGTTTTCTTCATGAAATCAAACAGATCGGTAGAGTTATACAGATAGCTGATCAAGGAAAAGACTAGGATCAGAAACAGCAGACACGACAACCAGAAAATGCTTTTCTTATCAACCTTTCGGAGCTGTTTCTTTTTGTAATTCTCTTTTTTCTTGGTTTTACTGCTGCTTTTGCGGCTACTGCTATGGCTTGAGTGATGACGACTGCCGTGACTCGAGTGGTGGCTGCCGTGACCGCTGCCATGACTTGAATGATGGCTACTACCATGACTCGAGTGGTGGCTACCGCTATGGCTTGAATGATGGCCGCTGCCGTGGCTTGAATGGTGGCTGCTACCGTGATGATCGCTATGCCCGCTGCCATGCTCGCCCTCATGGCTGTCCCGATGCTCGGGTTCCCGAGGTTCGGTTTGAGGTTCGCCTTGCGGCTCTTGCGGCTCGGTCTGAGGTTCAACCGCAGGCTCTGCTGAAGGGTCGGCTTGCGGATCGCCTTGGTTTTTCATTGGATCGTTCATCGAATCCCGAATCTTATCGTCTTCCATAACCTCTCCTTTCGTCAAAGTCGGTTTTGTTAAACTGCTTTCACGGTTCCGTCAGATAGGCCGGTAAGCCTCAAAATCTCAATTCTCGCAGTTCTCGCAGTTATGATAGACGTCCAGCACGTCGTCGTCCTCGTCCAGCTTCTCCAGCAGGAGGTTCATGAACTTCAGATCATCCTCGTTGTCAATGTTAACGTAGGTAGAGGGGATCTTGGTGACCTCGGCGGAGGTGATGTTGTAATTCTGTGCCTTGAGGGCATCGGCCACGGCGTATACGTCGTCGGGCTCGGTGGTGATCTCAAACACGCCCTCGGTGGCCGAGAAATCCTCCGCACCTGCCTCGAGAGCCTGCTCCATGAGGGTGTCCTCGTCGTAGTCGCCATCCTCGTCGGTAATGACGATCATACCCTTATCGGCAAACATGAAGCTCACGCAGCCCGACGTACCCATGTTGCCATGGTACTTGGAGAAGTAGGAGCGGATGTTGCCCGCGGTGCGGTTTCGGTTGTCGGTGGTGGTGGTGACGATGACCGCCACGCCTGCAGGGCCGTAGCCCTCATAGGTGATCTCCTCATAGTCTGCGCCCTTGACACCGTCGGCCTTCTTGATGGTACGCTCGATGTTCTCGTTAGGCACGTTGTTTGCCTTTGCCTTCTGGATCAGATCGCGCAGCTTGGAGTTGGATGCGGGATCAGGGCCGCCCTCGCGCACCGCGATGGTCAGCTCCTTGCCGATCTTGGTAAAGATCTTCGCCTTTGCCTTGTCGGTCTTTTCCTTCTTGTGCTTGATATTCGCCCATTTGCTATGTCCGGACATGGTAATTACCTCTCTTACATTTATTTATTATATGTGGGGCTCTGCCCCACACCCCGCAAACCCTTTTTCAAAAGGGTTTGATCCCAAAACTTACACAAAATTATTTTATTAAAGGTTTTGAAAGTTCCAAGAAAACTTTTTCAAAAGTTTTCTTGGTGGGGTTTGGGGTGAAACCCCAAAGAGCGCATCCTTAAATCTTCTCGGTCTTTCTCAGGCAGATCAGGCCGAATGCCGAGCCAAGGACGTGCTTGGTCGCCTCGGTGAGGGCCAAGCGGGTCGCCTTGACGGCGGGATCCTCGGCGCTGAAGATAGCGCAATCGTGGTAGAAGCGGTTGAACGTGGTCGCCACATCGAGAATGTAGCGGGTGATGACCGAGGGCTCGTAGTCACGTAGAGCGAGGCGCACGCGCTCCTCGTACTGGGACAGCACCTTGCAGAGATCCTTCTCCAGCGGATCGGTCACGGTGATGGTAGAGGGTACGGTGTAGCCGTCACCTGCGGCCGCCTTCTCCAGAATGGAGCAGGCGCGCGCGTAGGTATACTGCACGTAGGGGCCGGTGTTGCCGTCAAAGGACAGCGCATCGTCCATGTTGAAGTTGATATCCTTAATGCGGTTGTTCGACAGGTAGTAGAACACGATCGCGCCCACACCGACAGCCTCGGCAATGTCGGCGCGGCCCTTGAGAGCGGGGTTCTTCTCCTCCATGATCTCGGTGACCTTCTCAATGGCGGCGGCAAACAGATCCTTGAGCAACACCACGTTGCCCGTGCGGGTCGCGAGCTTGGCGCCGTTGATGCTGACCGTGCCATAGGGGATGTGGACCAGCCCTTTGTGCCACTCATAGCCCATCAGCTCCACCACCTTGAACCATTGCTGGAAGTGGAGGATCTGCTGGTTGGAGGTGACGTAGATGCACTTGTCGAAATTGTACTCGCCCTTGCGGTAAACCGCGGCGGCGATATCACGGGTGGGGTACAGGGTGGAGCCGTCCCGCTTGAGAATGAGGCAGGGGGGCATACCGTACTCCTCCAGATCCACGATGGACGCGCCGTCGTCGATCTTCATGAGTCCCATGTCGCGGAGCTTTTGCACCTGCGCGGGCATCTTGTCGGTATAGAAGGACTCGCCCTTGTAGCTGTCAAAGGTGATGTCGAGCTGCTTGTAGGTCTTCTGGTACTCGTCCAGACTGATCTGCACGAACCACTTCCACAGCGCGATGTTGTCGGGGTCGCCCTCCTCCATCTTACGGAACTCGGCTCTTGCCTGATCGGCCAGCTCGGCGTTGGGAGCAATGCCCTCGGCCTCGTTGCCCGAAATGGCGTTGTTGATCTTGACGTAGAGCTTGACCAGCTCGTCCACACCGCCCGCCTCAATGGTGGCGCGGTCGCCCCACAGATTGTATGCTACAATGAGCTTGCCGAACTGGGTGCCCCAGTCACCGAGGTAGTTGATACCCGCGCACTTGTAGCCCGCGAACTCGTGCAGGCGCTTGAGGGAGTGACCGATGACGGTGGTGCCCAGGTGTCCGATATGGAAGGGCTTGGCGACGTTGGGGGAGGAGTAGTCCAGCACCACGGTCTTGCCGTGGCCCATATCGGGCGCGCCGTACTGCTCCTTCTTCTCGAGGATCTCGGGGATCACGGCGTTGGCCAGATATGCGTCCGAGAGGTAGATATTGAGGTAGCCGTTGACCGCCTCGGCGCGATCGATGGCGTCACCCTTCACAAGAGGCGCGAGGGTATCCGCAATCTGCACGGGGGAACGGCGCAGGGTCTTGGCGAGCTTGAAGCAAGGGATGGCGATGTCACCCATTGCCGCATCGGGGGGGTATTCCATCAGCGCCAGCACGCCGTCGGCATCCATGCCGCACTCGGGCGCGATGGAGAGAATACCGCCGAGGATGTTCTCTGCCAGTTGTGCTTTGATTTGAAGCATCATAGAACTTTGTCCTTTCAGTTCAATTACACCGATGCCATCGGTAGACCGATATGCTCGGTTGTTAGTCATTATCCGTATTATTATAGCACAGTTCTTCCCTTTTTGCAAGACATATTTGCAAAAAAGATGCCCCCGCA
>JAEIGA010013793.1_pt1 | contig 12289 bp, 10 predicted proteins | sample 9270691 | NCBI WGS metagenome assembly JAEIGA01 (sample SAMN17057246, study PRJNA624740) | gut metagenome | biome: biome; isolation source: fecal sample | host: Bos grunniens | place: China: Xizang | collected 2019
ACCGTATCGATCAGGTCTGTGTGATGGAAGGAAAACTCGCGGAAAAGAAAGATGAGATTGCCATCGACAGAATGTATGCTACAAATAATGGACTTAAAGTAGGAGATATGATCACATTCTGCGGAGATGAGCTGAAGATTACAGGACTCGTCGCATTATCAGATTACAGCGCGCTTTTTTCAAACAACAACGATGCCATGTTTGATGCACTGGAGTTTGGCGTTGGTGTTGTATGGATACGGACAGATCATAGACGGAGGCGATGCTTTGCTGTCCGGCATGAAAGCGTTTGACAAAGACGGCATCGGGAAGCTGTCTGATCTGGCAGGAGATGACCTGACGAATGTGATCAGGCGTCTGCAGGCAGTACAGAAAGCGGACCAGGCATACACGAATTTCTCCGGACTGGCAGACGGGACCGAAGGCAGCGTACGGTTTATCATTGAAACAGAAAAAATAAAGGCAGAGTGATGATTCGCTCTGCCTTTTATACTTATTTCTTTGCCATTTTCTCCAGGAATTCCGGGCCATATCCGTAGCGCTCTACAACGTAATCCAGATCCTTGTCACCGCGTCCGGACAGGTTGACCAGAACGGAACCGGTCATGCCGGTTCTTGCAATCTTGATCGCATATGCGAGAGCATGGGAGCTCTCAATCGCCGGGATGATACCTTCATGTCTGGAAAGCAGGAACAGTGCTTCAATCGCCTCATCATCACTGATGGTCGTGTATTTGACACGGTCCATATCGTGAAGCAGTGCATGTTCAGGACCTGCTGCAGGATAGTCAAGGCCGCTTGCATTGGAATAAACAGGTGCAGGCTCGCCGTTCTCATCTGCCAGCATGATGCTGTTGAATCCATGCATCACACCTTCGCTTCCGTATGTGATCGAAGCAGCATGGTCACCGAGCTTTGGCCCGCGGCCAAGCGGCTCAACGCCGACGAGCTCAACAGGATCTGCAAGGAATGGTGTAAACATGCCGATTGAATTGGAACCGCCGCCAACACAGGCGATGACCTGATCCGGCAGATGACCGGTCTGGTCGATGAACTGTTCTCTGGCTTCTTCGCCGATGCAATACTGGAAATCTCTGACCATCAGCGGGAACGGATGCGGGCCGGCTGCCGTACCGATGCAGTATACCGCATCGTGATACTCTTTGGAGTAAGCCATAAATGCCGCGTCAACCGCTTCCTTTAATGTCTTCAGACCAAAGCTGACCGGAACAACATTTGCGCCCAGCAGTTTCATACGTGTTACGTTCGGTGCCTGTTTTGCAATATCGACTTCACCCATATAGATATCACATTCCAGACCGAAGTAAGCGGCAGCAGTCGCAAGTGCCACACCATGCTGACCCGCGCCGGTCTCTGCGATGATCTTCTTTTTGCCCATATATTTTGCGAGCAGACCTTCGCCCATGCAGTGGTTCAGCTTATGCGCGCCGGTATGGTTTAAGTCCTCACGTTTTAAATAAATCTGTGTTCTGCCAAGCAGATTGGATAAGTTCTGGCAGTGATAAACCGGAGTCGGGCGGCCCTGGAAATCCTTCCTGATGCGGCGAAGCTCAGCGATGAACTGTGCGGACTGCGCGATGGTATGATAAGCTTCCGCATATTCGTTAAATGCCTTGATCAGCTCCGGGTCTTTTAAATAATTCCCGCCATATTTTCCGAAGTATCCATCCTGTGAGGGATATTCTTTCAGATAGTTGTCAAAATCTCTGTACTTGTTCATGAATCAATCGTCCTTTCTGTAGTATCTTTTTGAACAATCGGATGAATTATATCATAGAATTATAATAGAAAAAAGTAGGAGCAGGAAAATAAAATGTAGTATAATATTTGCAGAAATAGCATAAATGCGGAAAGGAACAGGTCGAGAGATGAAAAAATTCGAATTTTACGCACCGACAGAGATCATATTCGGTCCGGATACCGAAAGCAGGACCGGAGAAATGGCAAAGCTCTACGGAGCGAATAAAGTGTTTGTTGTATATGGCGGGCAGTCTGCGAAAAAGAGCGGGCTGATCGATCGTGTAGAAAAAAGCATTCTGGATGCGGGCATGGAATGCATGGCAAGCGGCGGTGTCGTGCCGAATCCGCTTCTGTCAACTGCGGAACGTATGAAAAAAGAAGCGATTGGTTTTGGCGCAGATTTTATCCTGGCAGTCGGGGGCGGAAGCGTGATCGATACCGCAAAGGCTGTTGCGATCGGCGTTGCGAACCCGGATGTGGAGCTGTGGAAATTCTGGACGAGGGAAGTTCCGCTGACAAAGAGCCTGCCGTTTGGAACGGTCTTAACGATCGCGGCCGCAGGAAGTGAGATGAGTGACACGACGGTTATTTCCAATGATGTGGATTATGATCCGCCGACCAAACGCGGTCTTGGTTCAAGATGGAACCGCGGGAAATTTGCGATCATGAATCCGGAACTGACGATGACGCTTCCTGTCTGGCAGATCGGTGCAGGTGCTGCAGATATCTTTATGCACACATCAGAGCGGTTTTTTGCGCCGATCCAGGGGAACCATCTGACGGATGAGATCGCGGCAGGCGTATTCCGTACGATCATTACGTTTGGACCGCGCGGTGTTGCAAATCCGGATGATTATGAGGCAATGAGTGAGATCATGTGGTGTGGCAGCATTTCACACAACACGATCACGGGGCTCGGCGCAAAGGGCGATACATCAAGAGAAGGCGACTGGGCCTGCCATCAGCTTGGCATGGCGATCTCTGCCCTCTATGATTCTACGCATGGCGCAACGCTTTCTGCTGTCTGGCCGGCTTGGTGCCGTTATGTCAGGGATGCAGATCAGCACCGGTTCGCATACTTTGCGTATAAGGTCTACGGGATCAAAAAGGAAGACGATCTGATGGCATCTGAGATGGCGATCGAAAACACGATCGCGTTTTTCAGAAAGCTTGGTATGCCGGTTACGCTGACAGAGCTTCTCGGTCACAGACCGACGGATGAAGAGATCGAAGCACTGGCAGATGAATGTACGTATCAGAACACGCGTACCATCGGATCGATGAAAACGCTTGACCGGGATGCGATCATCCAGATCTATAAGGATGCAAGATAGTCTGACCGGGATGGTTTTCGTCATTCGTATCGAAAATACAGTTGTCTTTTGTTATAGGAAGATGATTGACGCTTTCACGGCTGGAAGATATAATAACAATAGAAATCAGACAAACCGGAAGGACTTCCGACCGGAATGCCTGAAAAGTTTTTTTAATAGTAAGGAACAATAGCTCTGACGGTAAGGATTCGCTCCGAACAGAAAGAGACGTTGCAGTATCACCAAAGGCAGCAATGGCTTTTTCTATTCGTGTATGCGAATGGGAAAAGCCATTTTTTGTGCAGATACAGATAAAACGGAAGGAAGAACGATGTTAAAACTTGCAATCTACGGAAAAGGCGGAATCGGAAAATCAACAATGACGGCAAATCTGGCAGCAGCGTTTGCCTCTCTTGGGAAACGTGTCATTCAGATCGGATGTGATCCGAAGGCGGACTCGACGATGAACATCTTAGGCGGTGTCAGACAGGAATCTGTCATGGATTATTTAAGAGACCATGACAATGAGCCGGAATCCATCGATGAGATTTCCAAAACAGGATTTGGCAATATCCTCTGCATCGAGACAGGCGGCCCGACACCGGGACTCGGCTGCGCGGGAAGAGGGATCATCGCGACATTCAATCTGCTCGAAGACCTGGAGCTGTTTGAGATCTGGAAGCCGGATGTCGTGCTTTACGATGTCCTTGGAGACGTCGTGTGCGGCGGCTTTGCGGCACCGATCAGAGAAGGATATGCAGAGCATGTTCTGATCGTTACATCCGGAGAGAAAATGGCGCTTTATGCAGCCGATAATATTTACCGCGCGGTACAGAATTTTGCGGACCGCGGTTATGCGGATGTCGGCGGGATCATCTTTAACCGCAGAAATATTCCGGACGAAGAGAAGAAGGTGACGGAATTCGCGAAAGAGAGAGGTCTGGAGATCGTCGGGGACATTCCGAGAAATGATGACATCAATCACTTTGAAGAAATGGGAAAAACCGTGATCGAAGGCGATCCGACGCTTCCGATCAGTAAGCGCTTCCTGGAGCTGGCCGGCCGGCTTCTGGAAAAGGAGCAATAACATGAACCGAGAACCGTACAGCATTACAATCAAAGAGCTTAACGATGCGGGAAGAGATCATATCCCGCGGGAACTTTTGCCGTCCACGCAGCTGATCTACAGCTCTCCCGCGACCCTTGCGTTTAATTCGCCGGGCGCGACCGGATTTGGCGTAAAGCGCGCCGGACTGGCGATCCCCGGATCCGTGATGCTTTTGGTGGCACCCGGATGCTGCGGACGAAACACGAAGCTGCTGTCGGAGGTGCGCGGGTATGAAGACCGGTTCTTTTTTCTCTTAATGGATGAGTCGGATATCGTAAACGGAGAGCATCTCGCAAAAGTGCCTGACGCAGTAGCAGAGATCGTTGATTATCTGGAAGAAAAACCGTCTATGGTGATGATCTGTGGAACCTGTGTCGATGCGCTTTTGGGAACAGACTGGGAACGTGTCTGCAGAAAAGCGGAAGAGAAGGCAGGGCTTCCTGTCCGCCCATGCTATATGTATGCACTGACCAGAGAGGGCAGAAAACCGCCGATGGTGCTTGTCAGAAAGGCGATCTACTCTCTTTTGGAAAAAAGAAAACGGAATTCCAGAACCGTCAATCTGCTGGGCCATTTTTCTCCGCTGATCGATGATTGTGAGATTTATGACCTGTTAAAACAGGCAGGTGTCCGTACGATCAATGAGATCTCCAGATGTCCGGATTATGATAGCTATCTGGCGATGGCTGAGGCGAATTTTAACATTGTCCTGGATCCGGAGGCGCGGACTGCGGCAGATGATCTGAATGAGCGGCTCGGGATCCCGTATCTGGAGCTGACGCGCCTGTATCAGATTGACAGGATCGCAAACCAGTACCGTGCGTTTGCCGGTGCGATCGGCGCGGAATTCGACGACACTAAGGCGCGGGAAGAAGCTGAAAAAGAGATCGAAGCATTTTTACAGGAATATCGGAATGCGTCCGTCGCGGTCGGTGAGATGATCAATGCCAACTCGTTTGAACTGGCACTGGCACTGATCCGGTATGGCTTACGTGTGCCGGAGATCTATACCAATATATCCGCTGAGGATTATGTCTACATCAGACGTCTTGCAGAGCTTTCGCCTGAGACAAAGGTCTATACGAATCTGTCACCAACCATGCTGTACTATGATTGCGGGACGGAAGCAGTGGATCTTACGATCGGCAAAGACGCTGTTTATTATCATCCTGATCAGCCAAATGTGCCGTGGAATTCGGACAGGCAGCCGTTTGGATATGCAGGTGTCAAAAAGCTTTTTAGTGAAATGCGGGAGGCAATGAAAGAACATGTCTGACAGGAGTGTTTTGAACCTGATCGACAAATTAAATAAGGAACATGCCCTGGATAAGGAAGAATGGATTCAGGTCATTGACGGATATACGCCGGAAATTGCCACAAATGTATTTGAAAAGGCAAGGGTATGGCAGGAAAAATACTACGGGAAGCAGATCTTTGTCCGCGGTCTGATCGAGATGACGAATTACTGCAAAAACGATTGCTATTACTGCGGGATCAGAAGAAGCAACCGGAATATCGAACGGTATCGCCTGACCCCTGATGAGATCAGGGAATGCGCGGATCTGGGATATGAGCTCGGATACCGCACGATCGTGCTGCAGGGCGGTGAAGATCCGTATTATTCGGATGATGATATCGCAGATCTCGTAAAAACGATCAAAGAAGCGCATCCGGACTGTGCCGTGACTCTTTCGCTCGGAGAACGGGAATATGATACCTACAAAAAATGGTATGATGCGGGAGCTGACCGGTATCTGCTCCGCCACGAGACGGCAAATTTTGAGCATTACAGAATGCTTCATCCCGAATCCTTAAGTGCGGCGCACAGACAGGAATGCCTCCGGAACTTGAAAAAGATCGGCTACCAGACAGGAGCCGGATTCATGGTAGGCGCACCGGGACAGACGTCAGAGTATCTGGCGGAGGATATGGTGTTTCTAAAGGAGCTGGAACCGGAAATGGTCGGAATCGGACCGTTTTTACCGCATCATGACACACCGTTTGCGGATGAAAATCCGGGTTCGACTAAGATGACACTCTATTTTCTGGGTCTGATCCGTTTGATGCTGCCGGATGTTTTGCTGCCGGCCACGACAGCGCTCGGGACAGCGGACCCACTCGGTCGGGAAAAGGGTGTGCAGGCAGGCGCAAATGTCGTGATGCCGAATCTCTCTCCGACGGATGTGCGAAAAAAATATGCGCTTTATGACAATAAGATCTGTACCGGAGATGAGGCGGCAGAGTGTAAAAACTGCCTGCAAATGAGAATGCGGTCGATCGGATACGAAGTCGTTGCCTCGCGAGGTGATCATTGCGGCGCGGTTTCATGAGAATCCGGCTGCGCGCAGAATAGGAAACAGAAAGGAAAATGCGATGAGTCTGAATGCAACACCATCCGCTGACAGAGTCCATATTGGAATCTTCGGAAAACGGAATGCCGGGAAATCGAGCATCATCAATGCGATCACCGGACAGAGCCTGGCGATCGTATCGGATGTCAGAGGGACGACGACAGATCCTGTCAGCAAAGCCATGGAGCTTTTGCCGCTTGGCCCGGTCGTAATGATCGACACGCCGGGGATTGATGACAGCGGAGAGCTTGGGACACTCCGTGTCAAAAAAAGCTATCAGGTTTTAAATAAAACGGATATCGCCGTACTTGTCGTTGATGGGACAGACGGTGTCGGAGAAGAAGAGATACGCCTGATCAAACGGATCCATGAGAAAAAGATCCCGATGGTCATCGCAGTCAATAAATCAGAGCTGATCGACGATGTGCAAAAAGCTGAGATTAAAAAAATGCTTTCAGATGATCAGCCGGTGCTGTTTGTCAGTGCATTGGCACAGATAAACATTCATGAATTAAAGGAACAGATCGCTGCTTCCAAGCCGCAGGAGGAGAAAAAGCCGATTGTTGGTGACCTCATAGATCCGTCTGATTTTGTGATTCTGGTTGTGCCGGTCGATTCCGCAGCGCCAAAAGGACGGCTGATCCTGCCGCAGCAGCAGACGATCCGCGATATCCTGGATCATGACGCGACGGCAATTGTTGTCAAAGAAAACGAGCTTGCAAACACCTTAAAAAACATCGGAAAAACACCGAGGATCGTGATCACGGACAGTCAGGTGTTCAAACAGGTTGACGCGATCACGCCAAAAGACATTCCGCTGACATCGTTTTCCATTCTGTTTGCAAGATATAAGGGCAATCTCCCGGAACTGGTAAAAGGTGTCAGAATGCTGAAAGAGCTCCGGGATGGAGACAGGATTCTGGTATCGGAAGGCTGTACGCATCACAGACAGTGTGAGGACATCGGGACGGTTAAGCTGCCGCGCCTGGTCCGTCAGTTTTCCGGCGCGGAACCGGTTTTCGAGTTTTCCAGCGGAATCGAATATCCGGAGAATCTAAGCGATTACAAACTGATCCTGCATTGTGGCGGATGCGTTTTGAATGAGCGCGAGATGAAGTACAGGATCCAATGCGCGCAGGATGCGCAGATTCCGATCACCAACTATGGGATCAGCATTGCATATATGACCGGGATTTTAGAGCGGGCGTTAAAGCCGTTCCCTGACATTGCAGCAAACCTGGAGGGTTAAACGTGAAGGGACTTAGAAAAATCATTTATCCGTTTGCACCGGATCAATCCGGTGCGGCAGCGGTTTTTTATGAATTGGGCGGTATGATCATCATATGCGATGCCGGCGGATGCGCAGGAAACATCTGCGGATTTGATGAACCGAGATGGTTTCGTCAGAAAAGCGCGATCTTTTCCGCAGGACTCCGCGATATGGACGCGATCCTTGGCAGAGATGACCTGATGATCGAAAAGATCCGGGCGGCATCAGAAAAACTGGATGCATCCTTTGTTGCCATCATCGGGACGCCGGTGCCGGCAACGATCGCGACGGATTACCATGCGATCAGGCGAATGGGAGAGAAGCGCATCGGGCTTCCGGTTGTGACAGTCGATACGAACGGAGCGCTTCTGTATGATAACGGGATTGAAAAAGCATATCTGGCTTTGTTTGACCGGTTTGCAGAGGACACTTCAGAAGCGGATGTGATTCCGGGATCGGTTGGTGTGCTTGGGGCAACGCCACTTGATACAGACAGTCTGGACGCATTTGCGAAAATCCGGAAATCCTTATTGGATGACGGCACATCTTTAGTGGTGTGCTACGGTGAGGGAGTTTCAGGCCAGGCAAACAGTGATGCCGAAGCTTATGCCGGGCTGAACGCATTTCGTTACGCGGGGAGAATGGAGAAAAACATCGTGACCGCGCCTGCCGGACTGAAAGCGGCAAGGCTGTTAAAGGAGCGTTTTGGCACGCCGTATGAATATGCGGATCCCATGATCGATGAGGTTTGGCAAGGCATTAAGACACAGCTGGGTGACGATGATCTTTGTGGGAAAAAGATCCTGATCATTCACCAGCAGATCCGTTCAAACGCGATCCGCGAAAGGATCCGCGAGGAAATCGGTAAAGACAAGACTGATGAAACGCAGATTAAAGTGGCGACATGGTTTAAGCCGATCCGTGAATGCCGCGAAGCGGGAGATCTGCACATTCGGGAAGAGGATGAATTCATCGCGTTGTTTGAACAGGATTTTGATATCGTCATTGCAGACCGCACATTTAGGAAAGCGGCAAGAGCATTTGACGGGCTCTGGGTTGAGCTGCCGCATTTTGCGGTTTCCGGTGATTTTGGAGAGGAAACTGTTGTGGCACCGAGATTTTATGGGGAATAGCGTGTTTCACAAGTTGTGACATAAAGGAGAGTTTCCATGCAGCATGCGATTATTGCAAGAGTATATGGAATCGTTCAGGGAGTCGGCTTTCGCCCGACCGTTGACCGCCTCGCAACGTCTCATGACATTTGCGGAAGTGTCAGCAATAAAGGCCCGTATGTCGAGATCGATGCGCAGGGAGAGCTTGAGGATATCGATGCGTTTATCGAGGATCTGTTACACAATCCGCCAAAGCGTGCCGTGATCTTAAAGCTTGACAGAGAGGATGCGCCCCAAAACATCGGAAAGGATACGTCGTTTACGATCATCGAGAGCGAAAAGGAAGAAGGAGAGATCTTCGTATCGCCTGATATTGCGATCTGTCCGGATTGCAAGAAAGAGCTTTATGATCCACATGACAGACGCTATCTGCATCCGTTTATCAATTGCACATCCTGCGGCCCTCGGACAACGATCCTTGACGGCATGCCATACGACCGCGTCCGGACCAGCATGGCGGAGTTTCCGATGTGCCCTGAATGCGAATATGAATATACACATGCCGAGACCAGGCGCTATGATGCACAGCCTGTTTGCTGCAACGATTGCGGTCCACAGGTCTATCTGATCCCGGCAGACGGTACAGCAACGCTTCCTGTTGACGTCGCAGCGCTGCCGGCGTCCATGAAAGATTCCGCGGCGATTACGGAAACAAGACGCATCATCAAAGACGGCGGAATCGTCGCCATCAAGGGAATCGGCGGATTCCATTTATGCTGTGACGCGACCAATCCGGAAGCGGTACAGAGATTACGGGACCTGAAACCACGACCGGCAAAACCGTTTGCCGTTATGATGCGTGATATGAACACAGTCCGACGAGAATGTCTGATCACACCGGAACAGGAAGAAATCCTCGATGGCCATCAAAAGCCGATCATCCTCTTACGGAAAAGGGGTCAGGCACCTTCGCACGGTGAAGTGTTGAGGTGCCAGGCACCTTCACACGTTAAAGCGCGAAGGTGCCTGGCACCTGAGGTCGCGCCGGACAATCCGAATGTGGGGGTTATGCTTCCGTATGCGCCGGTACAGCTGCTTTTGTTTGATTATCCGGACGGAATCGAGATGCCGGATTGTCTTGTGATGACGAGCGGAAATGTTTCCGGTGCGCCGATCTGCAGGGATGATGCGGATGCGGTTAAGGAGCTTTCCCGCATGTGTGACGCGATCCTGTCGCACAACCGTCTGATCCGGCTGCGCGCAGATGATTCGGTGATGGATTTCTTTGAAGGCAAGCCGTATATGATCCGTCGTTCGCGCGGGTATGCGCCGCTTCCGTTTTTGCTGGAGATGCCATGTGAGGGAAGTGTCCTTGCAGTCGGCGGAGAACTGAAGAACACGTTTTGTGTGACCAGGAACCATCTCTTTTATCCGTCACCCTACGTCGGAGATATGGAGGACCTGCGAACGGTCCGGGCATTGGAAGAATCCGTGATCCGCATGGCGGATCTTCTCGAGGCAAAGCCGGAGATCATCGCCTGTGATCTGCATCCGAAATACAATACGACGGATATGGCATATCGTCTTGCGAAAGAACTGCACGGGAAACTGCGGGATACCAAAGAGGAAAAAGAGCTTCCTGTTGTGCAGATCCAGCATCATTACGCGCACATCGCTTCCTGCATGGCAGAGAATAATTACTTTGATCCTGTGATCGGCGTGTCCTTTGACGGGACAGGGTATGGTGATGATGGTACGATCTGGGGCGGCGAGTTTTTGATCGCGGATCTGGACGGATACAAAAGAGCCGGAAGCATCGCGCCGTTTCTGCAGATCGGCGGGGACGCATCCGCCAAAGAAGGCTGGCGGATCGCGGTTTCCATGTTATACGCCATTTGCGGCGATCAGGAAAAGACAAAAGAGCTGGTCAGAGCACTGAATCTTTGCGGAGAGCAGGAACTGAAAATGCAGTTCATGATGGCAGACCGTAAGATCAATGCCATCGAGTCAACCAGCGCAGGGCGACTGTTTGATGCCGTCAGCGCGATCCTGGGGATCCGGAGAGCTTCCACGTTTGAAGGGGAAGCATCCACGACGATGATGTTTTATGCAGAGCGCTGGGAAGAAACCGGGAACTGCAAGGCAAGGGATCTGCCTGATCTTGCATGGAAACCGGAGCAGGTGCTTGATACAGAAAAACTGGTCTCATATCTGACTGACCAGAGGCTTGCGGGAGGATCACAGGATCAGCTCGCATGGGAGTTCCACAGGATTCTGGCAAAAGGGATCGTAAAGGCCTGCGAGATCCTTCGGGATGAAACCGGTCTTAAGACAGTGGCACTTTCCGGCGGTGTTTTCCAGAACCGGCTGCTCCTTCGGATGTGCAAGGAAGACCTGGAAAGCAAGGCATTTGATGTGCTGATCCACAGTATGATCCCGCCAAATGACGGAGGGATCTGCCTCGGACAGGCAGCTGTCGCGATGCGGTTGCTTGAAAAGATGAAAGAAGAAGAATAACAGTATTGATTGAAATAAATAGTGAGGAAAAACAAAGGAGGATATCACAATGTGTGTAGGATTACCTGCAAGAGTTGTAAAGGTGAAAGATGGGACAGCCCTGGTTGATGCATCCGGCGCAAAGCGCGAAGTGTCAGCAGCGCTGATCGATGAGCTCGATCCGGGCGATTATGTCATGGTGCATGCGGGTGTTGCGATCGCAAAGATCACAGCAGATGACGAAGAAGAGACCGATGCGTTATTAGAGGACCTGTTGTAAAACAGATTGATCAAAAGAGGGATTTCATGGAAGAAAAGAAGAAAATAACAGCGCGGGAGATCATAGAAAACTATGATGGCCCGAAGCTTCGGATCATGGAAGTGTGCGGAACGCATACACATGAGATATTCCGGCTTGGGATCCGGAATATTCTGCCGGAAAACATTGAACTGATCTCAGGACCCGGATGCCCGGTATGTGTCACACCGGTCGGCTTTATCGATGAAGCGATCATGCTGGCACTTGAGCATGACTGTACCATCATGACATTTGGCGATCTGGTACGTGTGCCGGGAACCGAAATGAGCCTTGCCGGCGCCCGTGCGAAAGACGCCAGGATCCAGCCTGTTTATACACCAACCGATGCCTATGAATACGCAAAAGAGCATCCGGAAGAGCAGGTCGTATTTCTCGCAGTCGGATTCGAAACGACAACACCGTCTGCCTGTATGGCCGTGCAGATGGCAAAAAAGGATGGTTTAACCAACTTTTCCATCCTGACAGCAAACAAGACGATGACAAACGCGTATCGTGCTTTAAAAGGAAGCGCGGATGCATATCTGTATCCCGGCCATGTCAACGCGATCACAGGCGCAAA
>JAEIGA010013794.1_pt1 | contig 12289 bp, 7 predicted proteins | sample 9270691 | NCBI WGS metagenome assembly JAEIGA01 (sample SAMN17057246, study PRJNA624740) | gut metagenome | biome: biome; isolation source: fecal sample | host: Bos grunniens | place: China: Xizang | collected 2019
TTCATGGGGGACATATATAAGGGGGTAGGTTAAGTTTTATTTATATATATAATATATAATATAAAATATATAATATATATACGCGCGCCTCTGCGCACGAGAATTAAAAAATGAAAAAATGATGATTGAAATATGGGAAGTGGTTAATTATGAGGTAGTTGGCAAAATGCTTAACCTGTTATACTCTCAAAACCTTCACTCATTTTCACCCCTTTTTCACCCCAATTCGGCCTCAAATCACCCAAAAATCACCCTCTTTTCACCCCATTTTAGCCTCAGGTCCGCCCAAAATCACCCCATTTCACTTCAAAATCATGTCATTTCCTGATTTAGGTTGACTCCGTTTGGAGCCTTTCCCTGGTATAAGTTGACTCTGGTTAGACTTATAACTGTTATTTGTTGACTTGTTTTTACCCTCAAAATCACCTCCTTCACCCAACTCCGCCCAGCGCGTGGGCTGGTTAATTCTCAATCAGACACCCTATCCCCAATAAAAAATATCATAAAAATATTGCAGAATCCAATAACTTATGTTAATTTTGTGCTCAAATGCGAAAAGGGCAGTTTAAGCTTCTGAAAACAGAAACATGCATCCCTTTAACAGACAAAGTGAAAATGAGTTGCTTATACGCAACATTATAATTTCCAAAAGAAATAATGAAAAAGACCAGCACCTATTTCCCTATCTGCCTCTCGGCATGCTATCATGTTGAGAAACAGCGATTTGCAGGTTTGCTGATTGGGGGGGGTAAATGGCTGCTAATCAATAACTTAAGAAGTGATTGTGTCTTAATTCCCAGTAGGATGAGTTCATCTCGTCCTGCTGGGAATTTTGTCGTATATACTATTTTCATACTCACCTCATGCCTCTTCTTATGCAACAATCAAACGAACTGAAACAAATCTTACTCGAGCTGAAGGCAGCAGGGCTGAATCCGCAGCTTTGCGATGCGCAAGTACCTTACTTTGAGACAGCTGTGAGGGCAGGCATCCCAGCGGAATGCTGGGCAGATGAGGCTTGGACAGAGATGATGGCGATGCCGCGCGGCATGCTGGGCTCGCACCCCTCGTTCATCATCGATGTGGTGGGCGACTCGATGGCAGATGCCGGCATCGAAGATGGCGACCGCGCCATGGTGGCGACAGGCGTGATGCCGAGAGATGGCGATGTGGTGGTAGCGAAGCTGGATGATGGCTACACCATCAAGTGCTACTACGAGGATGAGAAAGGGAGGCACTGGCTGATTCCGCGCAACGACAGCTCTACGAAGTACAAGCCCATCCTGCTGGAAGAGCAGGAATCCGTGCGGGTGTTTGGCGTAGTGTACAACCTGATGAAGCGTGCGCCCCGTGTGGCGGCTCGCGAGATGCGCAAGGCAGTGAGCAAGGAGCTCGACCGCAGGAAGAAGCTGGTGGCAATTCCAGAGGAGATGGTGCAGACGACGCTGCGCGAGATAGCCGAAGAGATAGAGGTGGCGCGCCAGTGGTTTGCCGTCTATCGGGCAATGGTGGACCTTAGCGTAATAGAGGCAGGCAACTTCAAGGGATTCAGCGAGATGGTGAGAGAGGCAGTGCCGCAGCATGGCCATCTGCCAGTGATGGACGAATTGCAGCGCATGGATATAGAGAGCTTCTCCAAGCCTGTGGCGCTGTGGGACGAGAAGAATGCCCCAGTGCAGGGCAAACGCTTCAGGAGGTATGTGGAGATTGCGCAGCAGACAGAAAAATTGCTGCTGGGAAACTGAAACGTCATTTCGGTAACTTGATGCTCACAGAGCGAGCGCATGAAAAGAGCACTATAACGTCCACTCAGGCAAAGACCATCAACGCCAATAATGGCAAAATATAAGGCAATCCCTTGCTGTGTAAAAGTTTTGGTCGCCTGTCGACACACAGTTTTTTGGTGTTAAATGTTAAATTGCTTAATCGTAAAATTTTCCGTGCACACCATCGATTAATAATATATAACCCGTTGGCAGAATTAATTTAGTGCGTATTTGATTCCGCTAATAGTTTCGGAGTATAAATTATTATGACATTATGCCAGAACAAGCATATATGGAATCACTTATCAAATCCCCGAACAGAATTATGATTTATATAGATAGTAAACGATGCAAAGAGAAAACCCTTAGAAAAAGGTATGGCGAAGACGCGGTTATATGTGATGTTACAAGCCAATCACAAAATAAGCAGTTAGTCCGTCTAAGCCCCTTCTTCCCTCATGGAGATATTCCCGTTCCATTTTCCAATGGAATCACTGCATCATGTGTTGAAGCCGTTTGGCAGGGGTTAAAAGTATTTGAAAATTGTGATGTAGACGTAAGTGTATTCGAGAATACATCAATGAAGAATATAAAAAGGACTACACGCAGATATGGTCGAGTTTTGGGGCACAGAAAGGGCGTTAATGGAACCGAATTGCTTGATTATGTAACTGCAAGAAAAGATATTTACTTGCCGACTTTCCTTTGGGTTTTAGAGAACAAAGTAAAACCGATTCTCGATAGGTTGAAAGAAGCAAATGAAACGAAGAAAATCGTATTACTTGACTTTACTACAAATTCAGACCCTTTTGATACAACCCAACCACTAAGTCATGCGTATTTGATAAAAGCATATGCTGAAGGGGAATACCCCGATATGATAAAATCACAACCCATCAATAACTTTCCAACAGATCTCTTCTCATGTCAGGATTAAAAGGTAGCTTAATAGAATTGATGGCAGACATTAGCAAGGTTAAAGCTGATGAAAAAGTTTTTGCAGATGTCGAGAAGAAGGAGTTTTCAGCGGATTACGATAATATCTGCAGAAAATGCGATGAACTGAAACACGTATTTCCTATCGGATTTGAAGTAATTCGGAAAAGATACGCTAAAATCAGTTGGTTCTCCGACCCCGCAATTCTAAATTCCAGATTAAGCAAGTCTGCATCCTCGATGGCGACAGCAGAAGTGCGTGCTCTCTATCCTGATATGCTGGAGTTTGAGGCACGTAGGTTAATGCAAGCCCAATGTGGTCATTTTGAGAAAGGCGTTTTCGTTTTTGACATCAAGAAAGCGCAAACTTATCTTAATGAAGCCAAGAGAATAGAGCACGGAATTGGAATTGAGATTAATGATAGTTCTATTTTAAAGGGTTCTCTCGTTAGTTCTTCTAGAAAACGAATAGATTGGAGGGTGCAGGAACAATTAGCTGTCAAAAGAATGCTTGATGAGCTTTCTTTGCAGCGTAAGGAACGGGATACGAAACCTGCATCTGAGCCACATTCTTCCCCGACAGTAAGCCCGGTATCTCCGTTGTCTGTTAAACCTGTCATTAAACCCAACCCGGAAGCGTCACCTATTACGGAGTCGATAGTAGAAGCCGTAGCGAAGCCTACGCCAAAACTCACTCCCAAGCCAGTTCCCTCTCCAGTAATCACCAAAGGGAAGAGTGATGACTTTGAAGTTGAGTACAAATCAAATACAGAACAGATTTTACGCTTACTTCGAGACAAAAACATTAAATATCTATATCATTTCACTTCCGCAGATAACATTCCTTCTATCAAAAAGAACAAAGGATTGTATTCTTGGGATTACATGGACAGGCATGGCATAACCATCCCTGTTGCTGGAGGTGATATTATGTCCAGAAGTCTGGACATGAAGTACAATCTTCAAGACTATGTAAGACTGAGCTTCTGCCAAGATCATCCTATGGCCTATCGTCTTAGAATGGCTGGTGAAAGAATTGTACTATTAATGATAGATATTAGAGCAGCAGCATTTGCAGGTACGCAGTATTCAGATATGAATGCAACTGATAGCAGACATCACCATGGTCCAAGCATGTCTGATTTGGAAAGAGTTGATTTTAGCGCAGTAAAAAGAACTTATGTATCTTCTTCTGACCCTGATTTTAAAACTCATCAAGCAGAAGTCATGGTAAAAACTCATATCCCATCTGAGTACATTCTAAATCTCGATGATTTTTAATAACATACTAATATTTAAATGCTTTAATAATATGAATTTACCTTCTACAGTTCCCGGTCAACAAAGACTTAAGTATTATGTTGACGTAGTCATGTGCATTGACTGCACAGGCTCAATGCATGGTATTCTAGATACAGTAAAAACCAATGCTTTGAAATTCTATCCTGATTTGAAAGCTGCTTGCGCTAAAGAGAGCAAGAACATCACCCAGTTCCGTGTCAAGGTTATAGCTTTCCGCGATTTCAATGCAGACAGAGAGAAAGCTATGCATGAAACCGAATTCTTCTATCTTCCTGATGACGAACATGATTTTGAGAGCTTTGTTTCAGGATTGATTGCTGATGGTGGAGGAGATGAACCTGGGAATGGATTGGAGGCTATCGCCACGGCAATCAAATCTGACTGGACTAGTGGCGGTGACCGACGTCGCCACATCGTAGTCGTTTGGACAGATGCTTCGGCACATCCTTTGGAAACACCACTCACCAAGAATGAATACTATCCCGAAGATATGCCTGCTGATTTCAACGAGTTGTTTGATTTGTGGCAAGACGAGGATGCAAGTGATATGGAACCCACATCTAAGCGTTTACTTATTTTCGCTCCAGATAAGTATCCCTGGTCTGAGATGAGCGCAAGTTTTGACTTTTCTATTCATCATCCTGCAAAGGCAGGACAAGGTCTTACAGACTATGATTATGAAACAATCCTCCGTTCAATAGTTTGATCTTTTAATGATAGATATTAGAGCAGCTACATTTGCGGGTACACAATATTCAGATATGAATGCAGCTGATAGCAGACATCATCATGGCCCAAGCATGTCAGATTTGGAGAGGGTCGATTTTAATGCAGTAAAAAAGACTTATGTATCTTCTTCTGACCCAGATTTCAAGACTCACCAAGCAGAAGTCATGGTAAAGACTCATATTCCATCGGAGTACATTCTAAATCTTGATGATTTTTAATAATATACAAAATTTTAATACTTAAAATTATGGATTTACCTTCTACAGTTCCCGGTCAACAAGGACTTAAGTATTATGTTGACGTTGTCATGTGCATTGACTGCACAGGCTCTATGCATGGTATTCTGGACACAGTAAAAACCAATGCTTTGAAATTCTACCCTGATTTGAAAGCAGCTTGCTTAAAAAAGAGCAAGAACATCTCGCAGTTCCGTGTCAAGGTTATTGCTTTTCGCGATTTCAATGCAGACAGTGAGAAAGCTATGCATGAAACCGAATTCTTCTATTTTCCTGATGACGAACATGATTTTGAGAGCTATGTTTCAGGATTGATTGCTGATGGTGGCGGAGATGAACCTGAGAACGGATTGGAGGCGATTGCCACTGCAATAAAATCTGACTGGACTAGTGGCGGTGACCGACGTCGCCATATCGTAGTCGTTTGGACAGATGCTTCGGCACATCCTTTGGAAACACCACTCACTAAGAATGAATACTATCCCGAAGGTATGCCAGCTGATTTCAACGAGTTATTTGATTTGTGGCAGGACGAGGATGCAAGTGATATGGAGCCCACATCTAAGCGTTTACTTATTTTCGCTCCAGACAAGTATCCTTGGTCTGAGATGAGCGCAAGTTTTGATCTTGCCATTCATCATCCTGCAAAAGCAGGACAAGGTCTTACGGACTATGATTATGAAACAATCCTCCGCTCAATAGTTGAATCAATCTAATTATAGATATTAGACTGCGCAATGCAAAGGTGAAGTAATAACTTTCCAATGCATTTGCGCAGTCTAAGATGAAACTTTTTTGCAGTAGACAATTCCATAGGATTATATTTATGGCAAAAAAGAAATATGACTCTTATAATTCTGATTTGTTTAATAAAACAAATCTTAACGGCGAATCAACTCCAGAATCTGTTCATTTAAAAGGTACAGGAGTTGAAAAAAATGAAGCCAGTACACAAAATTCTGTATCTTTTAGGCAAGAAACAGAATTGTCAAAAAAACAATTGGCTGATTCTGAACGAATGGCATCTGATATTGTAGACTCTGAGATATTTCCAGAAGGAAATGTTTCTGAAAAAAACGATACTGAAACTCAGTCTGAAAAGCCTTTTATAGAAGTGGGGAAAAATCAAGATAATACTCAATTAGAAGGTATGTATCTTAGTCCCAATAGCCTTATTAATCGTGCAATAAATGTATTTGAAGGCTTAAGACGTTATATCAAGGGCGAATATGAAGAAGGACGTGACATAGAGCGAAAATCTAATCATGAAGTCACTTCATCGGAACCGAAATCTAGTATTCCGGAAGATAATATTCACCAAAGAGAACCTCAGACACAAATCTCTGAAAGGAAGGGTGATGACCGTCTTGCTAGAAAGCCTGTGGACGAGTCCACCACAAGAAGAGGTGACAGAAGATATGGCGCAGATTCATGGCGACATGACGATTTTGAACGCAAGCAGAAAGAACGCGAAGAGAAGGAGCGTCAAGATTTTGAGCGCAGGCAGAAAGAACGAGCAGAAAAAGAACGTCGTGAGTTCGAACGTCAGGAAAGAGAACGAAAAGAAAGAGAACGCCAAGAGAAAGAACTCCAGAGAAAAAAGGATATTGAGTACGAAGTCCTAAATTATTCTGCAATTATTCCATCCATTTCTGAAGATTGCTTTATTGCTTTGTATACAGAAAAGAAGGACGGTCTTGGAGAAGATTCTATGCCGTTGATATATCGTTCTTCAAGTACTTTCTGTGTCGGTGTATTTGATGGTATGGGTGGTGCAGGTGCTACTGAATACCCAACACTTACTATAGGAAATAAGACTGGTGCTTACCTTTCTTCTCGTATCGTTCGTGCTGTATGTTTGGACTGGTTAGATAAGAATGGGAAAATTGATGTTTGGGGGCTAAAAGAGGAGATTTCCAAGTATTTCAATTATTTATTATCGATTTGGAATATTAAGCCCTCGGGGTTGCGTAGTGGCTTTGTGCGTGTTCTACCTACAACATTGGCTATAGTCGAAGCAACTAGAAACGGAAGAAGAACAGAAGTTTCAAGTTATTGGGCAGGTGATTCAAGAAACTATGTACTTCTAGCATCTGGTCTTAAGCAGTTGAGTTGTGACGATTTGCGCCAGCCCAAAGACCCTTTGGAGAATTTAAGAAGTGATGATGCCTTGTCAAACTGCATTTGTCAGGATAAACCTTTTGAAATCAATGTTAAACGGAAAATTTTCAATGAGCCTATCATAATATTGTCCGCAACAGACGGTTGTTTCGGTTATCTTTTGACACCCATGCATTTTGAGTTCATACTTTTGGACAGTTTGATGAAGTCTTCAAATTGTACAGAATGGAGTGAAGCAATTCGTAAAACGTTGTCTCCGATTTCTAGTGATGATTTTACAATTGGTTTACAGATTGTAGACGGAGATTTTAACTATTGGCAGAACTTACTTCATGGGCGATATGATTTCTTAAAAGAATCTGTAATAAAACCAATTGAGCAGATGAAGTCTGCATATGAAAATGCAAAACAAGAATACGCCATGTGCGAACAGAATCTTTATAATAGAATAACAGAGTCGTGGCATCAGTATAAGGAAGAGTTTATGTTGACTAATCAATCTTATCACAATGATAATTAAAGGTTATGAATTAACCTCAGATTGGAGGGTAATCGGAGGTATGAGCGAAATCGCATTTGCTCGTAAAGATGGGAAGGATTGGTTTATAAAGAAATTTATATCACCGAAATTCCCTCTTCCAGACAGTCCTGGCAGCGAGAAAATGAAGGAAAAGCAACGCAAGAAATGCGAGGTTTTCGAAAAGCATCATAAAGACATCAATGGTCGAATAAGTTCTTGCTGTGGCCTCGGAGGAAGTCTTATTTACGCAGTTGATTTCTTTAGAGAAGGAAGTTGTTATTACAAAATAAATGAGAAAATCGAGGCAGCGAGTATGTCTGTAGCTGATATTTCTCATTTAGACCACCGCAATTTACTCATAATATTGCGTAGTCTTGTTTATAGTCTAAAGATTTTGCATCATGCAAAAATAGTGCATGGCGATCTAAAACCAGACAATGTCTTGATTAAATTAACTAGCACTGGTACATATACCACAAAATTAATAGACTTTGATGATAGTTATATTTCTGCTTATCCCCCTGCAGATCGTAATCTTATCGTTGGTACTCCAGAATATTATTCTCCAGAAATGTATAATTACATAACCGATGAAGATAATGTTATTCCAGGTAGTACCCTTACTACGAAATCAGACATTTTTGCCTTGGGTGTTATCTTTGCTGAATTTCTTACAGGTTCAAAGCCGATCATTCCTGAAAAGTATTCTGGGACATATAGTGCAGTTGCTGATGATGCAGATATTAGCTTTGCGCCTTCAGATAATTTTACGCCAGACATGGAAGAACTGGTTCGTAGTTTACTTAGCAAATATCCCAATGACAGACCAAATATTGACGAGGTATTAAGTAGGCTTCCTATGCTCAAACCAAAAGTTTCTTCAAAGCCCAAAATCATACGTTTTGAGGTTTTGAAGACTCGGGTTGTACGAGGTGATAATGCCTGTTTAAGTTGGGCTGTAGAAAATGCGAGTTCTGTCTCAATAAATGGTACAAGTGTCTCTTTGACTGGAACGAAAGTATTCCCCGCGGTTGAGAAATTCTTACTTGTTGCGACTGATTCTACTGGGAAAAGCGTGAACAGAACCATTACTATTGAGATTGAAGAACCTAAACCCAAACCAACAAGCAACTTAACGGGTACAATGTTCAAGAGACGCCCCAAATAATATGCCTATATCGAAACTTTGGCTCTGCCAGAATTGTGAAACTCTACAACCCTTAACCCAGCTTACATGTGAAGTTTGCGGGGAGAGTATTCCTGTGGAGTTTAGGAAACCTGTAATCTCAGAATTTAAGGCTTCTGCAAAACAAGCAAGAGAAAATGATAGACTCGTTTTCTCTTGGAAAACTGACTTTGCCAAATATGTTTTCTTAAATGGAATCCGTGTTTCAGCGAATGGGACAAAAGAAATTCCAGCGACAAAAAAAGTAACTTTAAAGGTTTCTAATGGCAATGGAAGCATAGAAAAGAGCATCAATATTAAAGTTACTCATGCATTAGAACTTAATGACTTTACAGTAAACGAGAACAATATTGAATTTGGTAAGGACTGCATAGTCACATGGAGCGGACGTAACATTAAAAAGGTTTCTTTTGAAGGTAAAGAATTCTCTCCAGAAGGTCCAATTGTGTTCCAACCTACAGGGTCTTCTGATTTTGTTGTCTTGTTTGTAGGCGTTGATGGCGATACTGCCAAAAGATCCTTTGCTGTTCATGTCTTTTATCCATCACCAATAATAAATATTAATGCCCCTGCTTTTGCAAAAATAGGTGAAATAATTCATGTTAATTGGAATACTGAGTATGTATCTTTTGTAAAAATAGATGGAATCGAGCAACCATTATGTGGTTCGTTTGAGTGGACTTTTTCTGAAGTAAATAAAGATAAGTCAATAATCTTTATTGATATGGAAGGAGTACCTCACGAGAAAACGATATCTGTAAAAGAGGCAATACCACCTACAATTCTCTCATTTCATTCAACTGCCGAAGAAGTTGTTGACAATGAACAAGTTATTTTAAGATGGTCAACCAAGAACGCCAAGTATATCTTCTTGAATGGAATTCGCGTTGCAGCTAATGGAAGTAAAGAACTTCCTGCTTTAGACAGTTATGTTTTAAAAGCTTCCAATGAGTTTGGCGCTACAGAGAGTACCGTCCGAGTGAATGTGTTACACCCTATTGAAATTACATATTTTGAAGTAATTCAAACGGATTTAATTTATGGCACTCCATGCATTGTTGCATGGTCTGGTCGAAATGTATGTAACATATTAATAGAAGGGAAAGAATATGGAATATTATCTCCATTAACCTTTTCCCCTATAGAATCACGTACATATGTTGTAACATTTGAAGGCTTTGATGGTCAAGTAATTGAAAAAAGTATTGACATAGATATAACATTCCCAGAACCAGTTTTTAATATAGAGACATCAAAATATGGGCAACCAGGTACAATGGTTAAAATCGAATGGGAAATGGAGTATGTGAAAAGTGTGAAAATTGGCGATTTTGAAGTTTCTCCCAATGGAGCATTCGAATGGCAATATGAACAAGACGATTGTAGTAAAACATTGCATATTACAGGGCTAGATAACACATCATTTGACAAAACGATTACAATACGTGCCGCTCATCCTCCTATAATAAATAATATCCTTTTGTCTAAGGATAAATTGAAAAAGGGAGATTCCTGTAGATTGTCCTGGTCAGGAGATTATGTTGAAGAATGGTTTGTCGAAGACCAATCAAAACAAGGCGGTGATGTAAGATCTACCATTGTTAAGATTGATTCAGAAGTTATTAATGTACATTTCATAGGAGAAGAAGGTACGGAAATAACAAAAAATGTGAATATTTATATTGTTCATGAACCCGAAGTTGTCGAATGTGAATTTTCCCCTGAAGTTCCTGTCGGAGGACAATCAACACGATTAGAATGGAGGACAAAGGGTGTACAAGAGGTAAAAATAGAAAAAGCTTTATTTTTCCCTAAAAGTCATTTTGAATCTGGTCCATACAGGAATGAAGATATCCAGATCCCTTTCATTGGAGAAGATAAACATATTGTTGAAGATATGCATGTAATCTTTCCTGAAATTAACATTCTATATTTTAAATCGAATTCTAACAATATTATCAAAGGAAGTAATTGTGTTATTAGCTGGTCAGCGACTAATGTCACAAGAGTTGATATAAAAGGAAAAAGATTTTCTCCAGTCGGTTCCTTTGAATATACTCCTGAATCTTCGGAAACAATAACTGCAGTTTTTATTGGAGACGATGGTAGCATTCAAAGACGTTCGTTAAAAATTCTAGTAACAGAACCAGAACCAAAGAACAATCATGGATGTCTTAATTTTATACTATACTTTTGGCTCACCTACAAAACAATGTGTTTGCCTAAGCAAAAAGTTTTGTTAATCTTTGTTATAGCCGTTGCATTTATCGTATGGGCATATTTCTTTAGACACGGAATTTACAATGAAATCATTTATATATTAAAAACTATAATTACCTATTGGCGGAATTAATGTAGTGCGTACTTAATTCCGCCAATAGTTTTTAAGTGCATATTGTAAAGCGGTTATATCGCCCTGACTTCGATTTTCCTTGTTTTTTTATTTTTTTTAATTGATTGAGGATGAATTGAATACTTTTAAAACTCTACGGAAAAGAATCGGTAACCCGTGTTTCCGAAGCCACCGCCCACAAACGCAATGACTACGTTAGAGAAATAGCAGATGAAATGCAAGTAACTCCATTCTATTGACTGTCCGAGTAATCAAATAATCATAAAATTCCCTATCGGAAACTGCAAAATTAAACGTCTTACCGATAGGGAATATAGAATATCAGATTTGAATAATTATCAAAATTTCAATGGTGCTACTCCGCAAATAAGTCATCAAGCAAAACTTCGCTTTGTACGGTTCCGCTGTACATGTTCTTTTTTAAGCCGTAGGTGGTTACGAATGTTTGATGTATAGCTTTACGTGTCTTGGTTGCTGAACGGAAAATCTCGGCACGTTCCCTCAGGCGTTCATCATACTGCTTAGTGATTTCAAACTCGCCTTGTGAGAACTTCATTTCACATAGGTTTATGGTTTGGTCTCTGCGGTCAATGAGCAGGTCAATTTGTGCTCCATCGCCTTTCCAGCCACATATATCGCTTTGCACACCACTAATGCCCAATTTCTGCTTAATCTGTCGAATATGATGCAGACTCAACTGCTCGAATGAATAACCACTCCACGCTCTACGAGATGGAGAGTCTATCATGTTTTGCCAATGGTTTTCATCCTGGCCACGATAGCCCTTGACATAGCGTAGATGGAACAATGTGAACAAGTCGGTCAATTGGAATATTGTGCCTCTTTCGCTTTTCCCGAAAGCTGTGTATTGACGTATAAAGTCGCAATCACAGAGGTTGCGGAGTGCTTTTGTTAAGGCACCACCATCTTCAATCTTGGTAGCTGCCATGATCTCAGTACGAGTCAGTCCAGATGCCTTATTTGCCAACACTTCGATAATTTTCTTATGAAATGTAGCCTCGTTGAATAGCGAACGGAACAAGAAGTTATATTCTCGTGATAGTGGAGCGTTTTGCACAAAAAATAGATTATCCACATTTTGTGTCAGACTCTTATCTCTTTCAAGCATTTGGAGATAAA
>JAEIGA010013795.1_pt1 | contig 12289 bp, 14 predicted proteins | sample 9270691 | NCBI WGS metagenome assembly JAEIGA01 (sample SAMN17057246, study PRJNA624740) | gut metagenome | biome: biome; isolation source: fecal sample | host: Bos grunniens | place: China: Xizang | collected 2019
AGGGAACATGTACACACACACACTTGACATGAAAAGTTGGCAATATGGCTCATGAGTTGCATACACTTATGCCATTCAACCTTTTGTGTGTTCCGTGAACTTCCTATGCTTACTTTGTACTTTTGCCGTCCATGCTTAGTGCATACTGCATGAATAGCTGCTTAGAAATTTGTGCAGTACACTATTGCAATTGATAGTGTACTGCTGTTATAATAGATGTGTGCAGGTACGAAAGTCCACGTTCCCGAAGATCTTAACCACGATTGAAGCACCGAACCAAGCACCGAAGGGTGATGCAGTAGGGTGATACAGCGCAGAAAGTAGCGAACCAATGCCCCGGCATTAGCTAAGCCAGGATCGATAAAAGCGCTTCGGGTAAGGATCTATTATAGATCTTCAGGAAGGCGGCAAAAATCTAATACAAAGGAGTGATAAAGCAATGACGGAACGCGCTAAGATCTACCGCAAAGAGCTTTCTAAGCGAGTTATAGTTAATTTAACTATAGAAGATTATGCACGATGGAAAGCTGCCGCGGCGCTGGAAGGCAGGCCGCTAGCCACTATGATAAGGCGGCTGGTAGAATATCATATATCTGATATAGAAGTATCAGAAGAACACGATATACGCAATATTATCGAGTATCAGCAGAAACTTAAGGAGGATTAATTAAGATGGGATTATTCAACTTTGACAAAAATAAGATTCTCGGCGGCGTATTCGGCGCCGTATCAAATGTATTCGGCGCTGCCAGCAGAGCTTTAAGCTCTACGGCAAGGCAGGCCGCAAAAGTATCAAGATCAGCTCAGAGCTTAGGCAAGGCGCCGCAGACTTCGGCCCCTTCCCCGGCTCCAACGGCTACAGCTAAGCCAACGGCACCGATTGCCCCGGCTCAGGTATCAGAAGGAGAACCGGCAATAGGCGCGGCAATGGTACCGGGAAGCGATAAGCCAACGGCACCGATTGCGCCGGAACCGCTTACGGCCGACGCCGGAACCATTGCAAAGTTAATGGCTGAAATTGAAAAGCTCAAAAAAGAGCGTGACTTTCTTTTACAAGCTCAGCAAGCCAAAGATTCTAAACCCTTTGGCGCCGCTAGCGTTTCTTCTGATGCTGCTACTTTCGAGCAACAGATGGACGTTGCGGCGGCTATTGATGCTAAGCGTGCTGCTAATCCTGAAGGAGACGAAAAGGAACTTCGACAGCAGGCAATTGATGAGTATTATTACCCGGAAGATGAAGGTGCTGGCGTTCCAGATGATGCAGCAGAGCTTGCAGGCTTAGAACCCGGCCCTATTCCCTTCTAACGCCCTGCGACCTGTAGACAATATAGAACTTAAGTCTCTCAGAGAGGGCAGAGCTAAAAAGTTTGGTAAGTATGAGGTTCTACGTGATCTTATCACTACTGATGGCGATAATATCGCCATTAATGACATTGAATGCTCAATTAATGAAGCCGGAAGCGTTTTCAAGGAATTAGTAAGGCTGCTTAAGAAGAAATCTAGAAAAGCTGCCGATTATAAATTATTCGTTTGGATCATGCACGGTTCACTTTTTCCAAAAATATTGCATCTAGCAAAAGTAACAGAATCAACTATAATTGATATATTCAAAGATCGCAAGGGTATTGTTCAATATATCGTTACAGAGCATTTTATATTTAAAAATTGGAACAACCTACTAGGCGGAAATGAAAGTATTGAAACAGTCTATGATACATACCGCATACCAGCGGAAATATCAAGGCCTTCTGCTATGCAGTATGTAGTACTTAATAATAAGCCGAGGGCGCAGCATAAGCCTTACAAATACACGCGTGCTAATCTTGTATGTGATAAAGCTTACGAGCTTATGAGCTTCCGGGCTAAGCATGAGCTGACGCAGGAAGTCAATGAAAATCACCGCTGCCCTTCACGCGGTATTATTAACGATATGATCAAGGCAAGCGCCGCCGGCGTGCTCTATACTAATGATAAGTATAGATATAAGTATCTAAAGAATGTATATGATTATGATATGGACTCATGCTATACTGCGCAGATGTTTGATAATCATTTCCCGTTGGGCGAATTGAAACGCGTTAAGTTCTCTATGGATACCTTTAGCAAGTTATGGAACTCGGATTACTGGTACATAGTCCAGGGAATAAGTGATAAAGAATACTATAGCATGCAGTATAGGCCAGTGAAGGAGAACGGCAAGTATTATTATACTTTAACCCCTTATGATTTCAAAGGGTTCCAGGAACTCAATATAAACCCATTTGTAGATTATGATATAGGCTGGAATTACATAGCCTATACTTCCCACGTCGGAATGCTTAATCATAACTATCTTGAATGGCTCATGCGGCTACATGAGCTGAAGAGCAACGCCGGAACGGAAGTAGAGCGGAAGCTTTACAAAGATACGCTTAACTTTATCATTGGCAAGGGGCACCCTCTATATTTATCAGAAATGAATAATCATGTTCGTTGGTACCTGGATCCGAAACACTATATGTGCCCACAATTCAGCATCACAGCATATTCTCACGCACGCTATAATGCTATCAGGCTAATGAATAGCGTGGGTATAGAGAATACCATAGCAATTGTTACGGACTGCATAAGAACGCAGGATAATCGCATTGTAGCCGCAATGGAAGCGGAAAACGAAAAAACAACTAAATACATGAATAGTATAGGCTTTGGCGGTACTTCTCTAGGCATATGGAAGTATACCAATGACATTGATTTTATACAGTTTACAAATAATGTATACTTGTATAGCAAGTTCAAGAATAATGAAACGGTATTGAAGCCGGTATTTAGTGGCTGCAACTTCAAAAAGTTTGATCAACTTCAAACTTTTGAAGATGTATTTAAGAATACAGTCATTATTAATGGTCATACTAAGAAAACGGATGTATATGGTTGTACTTCCTTCAGTGACTTTCCACTCTGGAATGATGCGGAGACTATGAACAAACAACATGAAATTTGGAAGGTGCTAAACGATGGCTATAAAGTGGAAGAATATTTTTAAAAGCTTCGGGAACAAACCCGGCAAGATCAAAGAGCAGCAACAAGTTAATCAGTACTACGATATTAACCCGATAGATAACACCGGCGCAATATACCGTGTTATCATCGGCCAGCGTTCAAACGGTAAAACTTATAAAGTTTGTAAGCATATAGTTGAAGATTACTTTAAGGAAGACAAGCGCGGCGCATATATTCGGCGTTATGAAGAGAGCATAACGCCGAAGAACTTGCAGAGCTTGTTCAATCCACATTTGCAATTAATATGGGAACTATCCGGGCATAAATGGAATGCCGTATTTTACCGAGCTAAAGAGTTTCATTTCTGCGCGCTTGATTCTGACGGCAAAATCATTGCTAAAGATGATACCGCATTCTGCATTACGGCGGCAATTAATACAGCAGAGAATACCAAAGGTGAAGATAGGGGCGAAGTGCACACGATTGTATTCGACGAATTTATGACGCGTTCCGGCTATTTGAACGGCGAATTTGTCCGCTATATGAACTTACTAAGCACGTTGATCAGAGACCGAGATAAAGCCGTTATTTACATGCTAGCTAATACGGTAAATAAATATTGCCCTTACTTCGCAGAAATGGGCCTTAAAAACATTGATAAGCTTCCAAAGGGTGAAATAGCCGTGTATAGTTATGGAAGCTCAGATTTAACCGTAGCTGTTGAGTTATGCGACGAAGTGGAAGCGACGAAACAAACAGCTAGCAAATACTTTGCATTCGATAATCCGCAATTGCAGATGATTACAAAAGGCGAATGGGAATTTCAAATATATCCACGACCGCCTTATAAGATCATGGAAGAGGATATAGTTATAAGATTCTATATCCAGTTCGCTGAGCAACTCTTGGCGTGCGAAGTAATACATAGTTCGCTTAAGCAGTATTGTAATGATGTTTTTATCTTCGTGCATCCTCAGACAAAGGATATTGACATAGATGATAATACAGTTATGTATGTCAATGATTTTAGCTCGTGCCGGATGCATGTAAGATATCTGAAGGACACGCCAACCAAGGCCCACGAATTAATCTACAGTTTGATTTCTAGGAAATCTGTGTGTTTTTCTGACAATGACACCGGGGAAGTATTCAGGAATTGGTTGCAGGAAATGCAGGGGGTGAAATTATGGTAAAATGTGCTGATTATGATAATGAAGATTCTTATTGCAGATTATGCCGTGCTAATAAAGTTGGAATCTTTAGAGATTGTTACACGCCAGACGAAGAAGCCGAACACGAAGCATTTTTAAAAAATAAGTTATATAAGTATTTTATCGACTATATCAAAACAGATATTGAAGGTAATGACGCCATTACAGATGATTGCATTATTAATGCTGATACTCCGGCAGAAGCTTTGCAAGAGCTTAAGAACCAGATGATCTATAAGGAAAGATTGATTAACATTGAATACATGGGACGCGTAACCGATGATGATTTAATTGAATTATCATATGAAGAAGTAAAAGAAGCCTTGCAAAAGACGATATAGCTTTTTAAGGGGGAAATTAAATGTACACACTTCAGAACTCGGAAAGCATTAACGGTAAAATCTACCGTTATGAGACAATCGCCACATATACCGATTTTATCGACGCCTACAAACATTATATTGCTTTACTGCTTCAGGATGATTCAGACGAATATGTATACAGAATCATGGAAGGCAATAAGATAATTGAAGAAAGCAGGGATTAATCTATGATGACAAAGAAGGAAAACACCGCTTTAAATATTCTGATACTCTTAATCGATCACAGCACCAAGCAGACCCCCCTTAAGCAGAAGGATCTAGCGGCTTTACTAGAATCACGTTACAATTACAAGCCCGACCGCCAGACGATCCGACGCGCAATTGATGATCTAATTAAATCGGATTTCCCGATAGAATACCAAGAGCAAGAAGGTGTAAAGCGGAATTACATTACTAATATATATTTTGATTATGACGCTTTACTGCTAAGAGCTGGCGCACGAATTGAAGAGCCGGAACCGCTGGCGGCGTGCCTTGACTGCGCTTACTATGATGAAGGTTCATGCTCATGCTTCGACAAAGAATCTATTTGTTGCCCTTACGTGGAATGCGAAGAAGGTGATTAAATGAAGTTAATAGAATTACATTTAGATGATGATAATACTAAAAAAATTGCGGTTAATCCGCTTAACATAGCAACTATCGTTCAGCTATCTGCTGGTACTAGAATATATTTTACAGATGCATCTAATAGAGCAACTGTAGAAGAGGATTATTATAAAGTGCTAATGATGATAAATGATGCTATGGATAAGTAAGCATTATAAACGGATAATAAAATAAAAGGGAGTAATTCGCTTGAATTACCCCCTTTTTTTATACTGTAAAGCTGATTGTCTTTACACTTTTGAAATAACGTAAATACGTTATTTAAGTATATTTTTCTCTTTTGCCGCACCTTTTAAACAGTTCAAATAAAAACATAACCAATTGTTATTATCTTCTAACACTGCTTTAATATCATCAACTGGTATGTTCTTACCTTTAATGCAGCGGCTAATCATGCAGGAATTAATACCTATTAATATTTCACTCTGCTCTATGAAATGTTTCAATTGTTTTAGTGTCATTATGCACCTCTATTAATTAGCTACCGTTAAAATATAACATCTATCATTATTACTTGACGCCTTAACAAATTCATTTGTACCGCCGAACGTCTCAATAACAACTTCATTCCTAGCTGTCTGACATACTCCATTATCAAATATATCACTTTCAGAGCTTCCTTCATAACGCTCTACATTAACTTCTAAGTTATCGATACCAGCGGCAAAACTCATTAAAGGATCCACTGTACATTGAACACCGCACCGGCCGCCTGGCAGCTCATTAATAACAATAAAGTAGTATCTACCATAATCTTCACAGTATGCATAGTTATCTGATAATGATATATCTGTACTTTTCACGATAACATACGGCGTCACTACGTCAATAGGATCTTTAACAACGCACTCGACAGCATCACCTAGGCTTATTGTCTTGTGTATTGCTTCATTTGCTGAGCTGTTGCTACCAAATTGAATTTTCATTCACCGCCACCCCCTGCATATACTCCATTGGCTAGAGCCGCTGCAATTGCTTGCTTCTCTAAATCTGTAGCTCTGTCAATATTAATCACGTCAACGCCTACGCACTGCATGAAGCCGGTGCAATCGCCAATACGCTTAGTCTGTATGCACGGCACGCCCTGCGAATGCGCATAGTTGGCCGGCTTCTCGAATCTAGGCCTTATTATTTTTACATAAGCCGTGAAAGGATAAGACCATTGAGCTACAGAGCCGCCGAAGCTGCCGGCTATAGCTGTATTATTGCCATAGCTTAATTGTCTGATAGTGCGGCCCCACTCCATGAATGAACCAAATACATTACCAGTCTGACTAACCATAGCATGAGATCCTGCAATACTTGCACTTTGTGTGAATGAGTTCTGCGGAGTTAATCCGCTCGAAGCTGTTGCACTTCTGCCTGCACCAGAAGCGGAAGCTTTACCAGCCGCCGACGCTGCCGCTATAGTAGTTAATGCACCTGATAGGAGACTAGAGTATAACTGCGCATTAGCTTGTTTTAATGCCGCCTTGCTCATGCTATATTGCTGCGCTGTTACCGGCAAGTCTACGCCTATACTAGTTGATCCGTATGCAATTGGTAACTTTTCTCCGTCTCTCGTCACATACGCGTACGCCGCAAGGGTGCCGCTGATTGGATCTAGTACCGCTTCAGCTTCTATTGTCTTACCCATTACAGCTTGAGTATCGAGTGAGAACACGCCAATCAAAGGTAAGTACAATTCTATCTGACAGCTATAATCTAGATAAGGTTCACCGCGTTCCTGCATCCTTCGTGTTATATCTACGCTGCCTAAACTGTATTTAATAGGTAGGCCCATTGCATATTGCGTAGTTACGCCGCTATCCACAACACGTGTAGTTACGCCAGGATCATAAACCGCTGAGCTGTTAACGAACTGTATAGTGGTACTATCATCACCTGATAAAGCCACTGGCACTTGCGAAAGCCCTATAATCTGAGCCATCGGGTTGAAGCCTTCCGGAACGTTAATAGATCCCATCCAGCTACGAAGATTTGCTAATTCAGTTGATGTCATATAATAACACTTAGCAAATGCGCCGATACCGCCAACATCAACGCCGCTGAAGGTTGCGCCGCTCCATGGATCATCATCATAACCAGGGCCGGGCGGTACTGGCGGCGGCGGTGAAGGGCTGATGTTATGGCCGCTCGTATTAGTCCAATTATCTATATCACTTGCTATTGATAAATCAGTAGTATATCCAGTTACAACGCCCTGTGTTATGATCGGCTTATACTTCGTATTATTATAAGTAAAATATAAGCCATATCTTGAAACGTTCATTAAATGATAATAAACATTTCCAAGTACTGATAAATACCAATTCCAAGGAACATATGATACATATAATTTTAAATCGGCATTTCCTTCAATGTCGGGTAATAAATGATTTGTCCAAGTATTAACATTATATGTTGCTCCGCCTGTTATACTTATTCTTCCGTCATCCGTTGGGAAGATTTGCGGAGATATTGAAAACATCTTATTTACTGTATCATCATAAGCCCAAAGACCCATTACACCATCACCATTATTTGTATCATACACAAAGCCAGGGAAAGAATAAGGAACATTTAAAAAATAGTTCCCTTCAACAGTGTATATATCACAAATAAGCAATTTATATGTAGCCTGACCTATTGTTATACTGCCGTTTGATGTACTGCTATTGATCGTTTCTTTAAGTGTATAAGTAGAACTCATTACAACATTATCCTGTATCGTGAGTGCTACATCTACACCATTTTTTCCAACATCTAAAGACGTTACAATTCTAAAGTTATTAATATTATTTCTAATTCTTCCGCCTTGGTTACCGTTCCATGTATCATATATATAATCAGAAGGTACGCATAATATAACACTTCTAAGATATATGCTATCTGAATTGTGCGCAATATTACTATAACCTATTCCCCCGGTTAAATACCAAGGACAATTATCTTGCTTACTGCGGCATTCTGGATAACCATCTGAAAGCTTAGTAAACTTAGCCGCTGGATTATTATAAGCCGTTACAAATACGCTATTATCCGCCCATACATCCGCCGGAAGCTCTGTAAATGGCTTACTGAGTCCAATCTTATTAGTTGCATCAATGGTATTATTCCATGTTACTTCTATATCTGTTGCTATAGCCATATAATCACCCCTTAAAAAAGAAGGCGGAAGGCCCACCCATGCCAACCGCCTAATCTTGCGTTTATTCGTATATTTATTAATTCTGATAGATCAAACTAAAAGGAGACTTTTATAATTATTTACTCTTCGCTTCTGTCGTTGGAGCCGCCGGCTTATCAGATGCAAGATAATAATAATTAGTCGTTGCACTATAATCAGCCGCCGCTATCATAGATCCATTGTCAAGCGTGAAATACTTCGCGCTTGTTGAACTCCAGTTTGCCGGAGCTATTGCGACCTCAGAAGGCGCGCCTACTCTTGTATCAAGAACGTAAGTGTAATTGGCTGTATCAGGGAAGGCCGTAGCATAAGCAGTAGCTTCTGTGTCATCCTTCGCAATAATAGTAGGATTTTCTATTGTGAATACAACGCAATTTTCAAGAACATCGTTCATGTACATTGCATCCCATTTGTAGAAGTAGTTATAGTATTCACCACGAGGATTATATATCGAAGTTACTCGATAGTTCTGATTACATACCGCCGCTGCATCTCTATCGAACATTACTGCAAGTACGCCAGCATTAGCTATTTCCGCCTTAGTTAGGCCTGTCACCTCTGATAAATCAACTGTAACATCAATTGTTAATCTGTTGTCTGTCGTTGTTCCGGTTCCCTGCCAGAATGCAATCTCTTCATAGCCTGGAAGCTTCACAAATTCGTCGTGATATGTATCGCTGTAAAGATAAGCATCAAGAGACTTCGCAAACTCAGTATTCGCGATAAACTTAAGACGATCCGAAGGTGTGAAGGTCAAATACGATCCTTCATTGTAAAGCACCGAAGCAGTAGCTAAGTATTTTCTATATTGAGCAATTGTCTTAGACGCGTATCTCAAAAACTCTTTATCAGTTAATGCTGCATCAGATGATATAGCAACACCGCCGGCATTCGGCCCGGCGTTATATAGCGAGAGTAAGTTAATTATTCTACCTCTTGCCGCCTTTTGGCCTATTAAGTTATTGATTGTAGCCATTACCAGCGCATCATTGCAGAGTGTCATTTTCATTCTGATTCTGTTTTCTATCATCGCAATGAAGCTTGACAGCTGCTCCGCGCTCTGGAGTGAGTCCCTGAGTTGAATATCTACAATAGTTATCGGCACTTCATAAGTAGCTCTGGAGTTAAAGAACTTAGCGGCTACTGACGGCTTTGATAATTCAAATGGATCCGGATAAGCTGCGCCGCCGTCCTGCGGATAATTGAATAAGTCCCAGGTTGCATTATCTCTAGCTTCTGGAGCTTCGCAGCGTACCTTCTCTAATACGCTGCCATATTCCCAGGAATCCATTAAGATATTAGGAGCCTGAGACGCGTAAACTCTATCAACAAGCATCACGCGGCCTACATGATCTATTAACGAACGCACGAAGCTATCATAGTTGGTTTTCGATTCTCCGGTGTAATCTAATACCGCCTTACCTATATCAACGATATTAGAAAGATCCTCATTAACTACCATAGCTGCGCCAGTTACCTGATCTAAGATACCAACGCTTGATAATGTACCCTCTAAGACTTGTGCTAACTGCGTTATTCTCGGCATAAATTATTCCCCCTTATTATTTTTATGAATTGTAATTGTGCCCTAGCGGCCCTAAAGGACTCGAACCCTTAATACCTGCCGTTCTAGCTGTCGCAGGTGTTTTTCCTATTAAACTAAGAGCCGGTTACGCAGCCGGCAGGAGAGGGCCGACCGGCTGCGACTTTGACAACTGAGATTCTCCAGCAGTTAAGGGGCTTTAACTGCTTTTTTTCTGCACACTAGGTTTTTCGTTCAAGGTAGAGATTAATCTACACCTTCATTTTATCACAATTTCTGGATTAAATCAAGCCCATATAGCCATTAAGCAAGTATCTGCGGCCTGTTTCAAGAATTCATCAACTATACTGTCTGCTCTAATTTTTTTTTCCTGTTCGAGCATTTGTTGACTTGTTGTCACGCCTATATTACCAGTCCTTGTATGTTTTGACATTGCAACACTATTACCCTGCGGCGTGCTGCCGAAGTCATCACCAGAAGCCCATTGCATTGATTGAGACGAATCCAGGAAGCCGGCCGTACTTTGCAATGCGCTTGTTTTTGTCTTCTGCAAATCTGAGTTAGTGTCATTATAAGGTGCTACCTTAGATTCTACTGTAACCTCTCCGGGCGTGCTCTTAGTATCAGAAACCTTGCTAGCGCTGCCGCTCATTTCAAGCATATTATAATTTTCAATCGGGTTATAGTCCGCAGTAAGTGCCTTAATCATTCTATCATAATTATCAAGATTCGCACTCAAAAACGCCTGAACCTGGTTATACATCCAATTGAACAAGTACCTTAATTGATCCGTTCTATTTGCTATCTCAGCCGCCGAAGAAGGGAAAAGGCCATTAATATACTTTTTCCCTATAGGCGGTATAGCTTCGCCTATAAGTCTATCTTTATAGCGCGTAACAAACATCTTAAATAATTGTTCATCGTCGATATTGTAGCCGGTAATATCAAAAATCTCTACATCGTCAAACGGCTGGACAAAATCTAATAATAACTCGTCCATCTGAATTAGTAACGATTCAAGCGTTAAGTAAGGCTTATTTTTCCTTATCATCAATATCAACCCCTTCGCCAATATCTTCTTTGCCTTCTTTTTTTGCTGCTGGATCTTCAGGAGCAGGAGCCGGGGAAGGCGGAACGGCTGCCGGATCCAAAGCGTTATTATAATCTATCTCTGCATTTCCATTCATATCATTTTCTAATGCATTCTCGTCAATTTCTACATACATATCTGTGCCGAAGCGCTCATTAACTCTATCTAATCCATTTTGTATTGAATTAACAATGCTATCAATATTAAGACTTAAAGCGCCGGTATCCATTTCTGATTCAGTGCGGTTAATGTACTGTCTCTTCCTATTGCTATTATATGCAATGCCAAGTTCAGCCCAGAAGTCAGATAATATTGTTGCGTGAGCTTCAATCAGACTTATAATTATTTCCTTGGAGCCGGCAGCCACAACCGGGCTAACTGTCAGCTTATTTAGTATATCCTGAGTTAATACCTTGTAAGGCTTGCCGTGGTAGAGATCCTTGAGTACCACCTCAGCGGATTCTGCTAAATTCTTATTATCGGCCACATAAGCTACTTGTACACGGCTGTTAATCTGAGCACAGTTAAGACTTACGAAGTTATCCGCCAGCATGCCAGCGTAATTATAGATAAGATTATAAAGCCCTTTTGCTACCGTCTGGTTAAGCTCAGCGTCTACCCTTGTTAATCCAACGACGATACCATCAAGGCCTTCAACGGATTGATCACCGTCTAAATGACGTACTCTTACAACTTTGCTTCCAAGCTGCGGATTAGCTATAATAAATTCAGACGGCACCTTATAGCAATCAGGTTCACCGCCTATATTGCCTTCTAACCCGTAAAGAAATCCGTTAAATTCAGTAAAACACGCCCGGCCTTCGAGTATCAGAACTTCCTTAATATACTCTTCGTCCATATGATCCAATAAGTTACGCAGTCTTATAAGCTCAGAAACCTTATTTGTAAGCGTTTTGAAGTAGTAAGTAAATACTTTCTCTACGTCGCAAACGCCATTATAAGCAGGGATAAGCATAGATTAATCACCCTTCCATATCATTTTTTCAACAAAATTCAACATCTAATTATGCTTAGATTATAGCATATATGTGCGATTAATTCAATATATCGCCGTATCTTATCAATTTTTGCTTCCTTTTCATGTAATATATCGCATATAAATGTGTAATATTATTGTAAATAATCACGAAAAAAAACAAAAACCAAAAAGCGGCGCCCGAACAACCCACATTCTACCACATAGCAACATATGCACAAACCTTGATAGTACCTCGTAAGTTAAGCAACATATATGATCAAGTTGCAAACTTTTACAGTCACCTGTGTGTGTGTTGTGGTTCC
>JAEIGA010013796.1_pt1 | contig 12289 bp, 11 predicted proteins | sample 9270691 | NCBI WGS metagenome assembly JAEIGA01 (sample SAMN17057246, study PRJNA624740) | gut metagenome | biome: biome; isolation source: fecal sample | host: Bos grunniens | place: China: Xizang | collected 2019
AAGAACTCATGGGGTCAGGGCGGTGCTTACAAAGGCATCTACTACGCTTCAAAAGCATTCGTTCGCTACAAGACTATGAACATTGTAGTACACAAGAACGCTATTCCCAAGGCACTTCGCAAAAAACTCGGTATCAAGTAAGAATAACCGACAGTACGAATAAATCTTAAAAAGCGGGACTTTTTCGAAATATTTCGAAAAAGTCCCGCTTTTTAACAGCATTTTTTATAACTTTACAAATTGAAATGCTGTGCAACAACCAAAACAGCACCAAAGTCGGCTGATTTTTCAGCCGCAACCACTTGTAAGATAAAAAGATAACAATATATAATGGGCCAAAAATGGAACTACCAACCTCCGACAAGCAAACAGAAAGAGGAAGCCAAACGCCTCTCGGAAGAGTTAGACATTAGTCCCATCCTTTGCGGCCTCCTCATACAGCGAGGAATAAAGAGCGCAGCCGAGGCGAAACAATTCTTTCGCCCCAAGCTGAGCAACCTGCACGACCCGTTCCTGATGAACGACATGGACGTGGCAGTGGAAAGGCTCAACAAAGCCTTAGGACGCAAAGAACGCATTCTGGTATACGGAGACTACGACGTCGACGGAACGACTGCGGTTGCATTGGTATACAAGTTCCTGCAACAGTTCTCGCTTAACATCGACTACTACATTCCCGACAGAAACGAAGATGGATACGGCATCTCAAAGCGCGGAGTAGATTACGCCCACTCGACGGGAGTAAAACTGATAATCGTTCTCGATTGCGGAATAAAGGCAATCGAGGAGATAGCCTATGCCAAAGAAAAAGGCATAGACTTCATCGTGTGCGACCACCACGTACCCGACGAAAAGATGCCATGTGCCGTAGCCATTCTCAACCCCAAACGTCCCGATTCGACCTACCCCTACCCTCACCTGTCGGGCTGCGGAGTAGGATTCAAGTTCATGCAGGCCTTTGCACAGGACAACGGCATACCTGCCGAGCAGTTGTATAACCTGCTCGACCTTGTGGCAGTAAGCATCGCATCGGACCTTGTCCCCAATATGGGCGAGAACCGTATACTCTCGTACCATGGCATCAAGCAGCTGAACCACAATGCCAGCACCGGCCTCAAAGCCATCATACAGGTGTGCGGACTGCGTGAAAAAGAGATAACCATCAACGACATCATATTCAAGATAGGCCCACGCATAAACGCATCGGGACGCATACAGCAAGGTAAAGTAGCAGTTGACCTGCTCATCGAAACCAACCTGTCGGCAGCCCTTGCCATGAGCGAGCAGATAAACGAATACAACGAGACCCGCAAGGACCTTGACAAGAGCATGACCGAAGAGGCCAACCGCATAGTGGCGGAGCTTGAAAACTTCGACGAGAAGCGCGCCATCGTCATCTTCAACGAAAAGTGGCACAGAGGCGTGATAGGAATAGTTGCCTCACGACTGACCGAGGTCTACCATCGTCCCGCAGTGGTAATGACCTGCACCGACGAAATGGCAACAGGCTCGGCACGTTCAGTGTCGGGATTCGATGTGTACAAAGCCATCGAAAGTTGCCGTCCGCTGCTGGAGAACTTCGGCGGCCACACCTATGCAGCAGGTTTTTCACTGCTTGTGAAGAACATTCCGGAATTCAAAAAGAGATTCGAGGAGTATGTAGCAGAGAACATACGCCCCGAACAGCGCGACTCGACAATAGAGATTGAAGCAATACTCGACTTCCGCGATATAACACGCAAGTTCTTCAACGATCTGAAGAAGTTCAGTCCCCACGGACCGGACAATCCCAAACCCATCTTCTGCACATACGGAGTATACGACTATGGCACCAGTAAAGTTGTGGGACGCAAACAGGAGCATATAAAGCTGGAGCTTGTCGACAACAAGTCAAGCAATGTCATCAACGGAATTGCATTCGGACAGAGCCAGCAGGCACGATACATAAAATCGAAACAGTCGTTCGACATTTGCTACACACTGGAGGACAACACCTACAAGCATGGCGAAGTACAATTGCAGATAGAGAGCATCCATCCACAAAAGAAAGTAACGGAAAAGAAGCAACTATGAAAAATCGCGAAGCCCAACAAGACATATACAGCAAAATTCTGAAAGAATATTGGGGCTTCGACGATTTTCGCGGCATACAGCGCGAGATAATAACCAGTATAGGCGAAGGGCGCGACACATTGGGACTGATGCCGACAGGAGGCGGAAAGAGTATCACCTTTCAGGTTCCATCACTTGCCCGCCAGGGGCTTTGTCTTGTGATAACCCCACTGATAGCCCTGATGAAAGACCAGGTGGCAAACCTGCGCAGCCGCAACATAAAGGCAGCAGCCATCTACTCGGGCATGAAGCATGCCGACGTCATCACCACACTCGAGAATTGCATCTTCGGCGACTACAAATTCCTGTACGTATCGCCCGAACGACTCACCTCAGAAATATTCCTGAAAAAGATACGCAAGATAGAGGTCACCCTCATCACCGTGGACGAAGCCCACTGCATTTCGCAATGGGGGCACGACTTTCGCCCTGCCTATCGCCAAATTTCGCAGATACGCACACTCTTCCCATCTGCCCCCGTGCTTGCACTTACCGCAACAGCCACAGCAGAGGTCATAACAGACATTCAGCAACAGTTGTCGTTCAAAGAGGCGAATGTCTACCGGATGAGTTTCGAGCGCAAGAACCTCACCTACATTGTCCGCAACACAGAGAACAAGGCACAGGAACTGCTGCATATCCTCAGCAAGGTAGAAGGTTCTGCCATCATATACACCCAAAACCGAAAAAAGACGCAGGAAGTAGCAGAATTCATATCAGCCAACGGCATCACAGCAGAATACTACCATGCAGGGCTCAGCGCAACCGTCAAAGACGAACGCGAAGAGCGATGGAAAAGCGGCAAATCACGTGTAATGGTCGCAACCAACGCTTTTGGCATGGGCATAGACAAGCCCGATGTACGCCTGGTGATACACACCGACCTGCCAAGCTCGATAGAGGCATATTTTCAGGAGGCGGGACGCGCAGGACGCGACGGCAACCGCGCCTATGCCGTAGCACTTTACAACAGCGCCGACAACCGTACCCTCAAAAAGAGGATAAGCGACAACTTCCCCGACAAAGAGTACATCCGCAGCATATACGAACACATCTGCTACTACTACAAGATGGCACTGGGCGACGGCCTCAACTGCACGTTCGAGTTTTCGCTCAGCGACTTTTGCCGCGTCTACCATTTCCAGTCGTTGCAGACAGACAGCGCCCTGCGCATACTCACACGCATGGGCTATCTTGAATATGTCGAGGAGATGGAGTACGCATCGAGCATCAGATTCATCATCGGCCGCGACGAACTTTACCAGCTGCACGAAGGCAGCGCCGACACCGAGCAGCTGATAACATCCATTCTGCGCACATATTGCGGAGTATTCAGCGACAGCGTCTACATTGACGAACGCCTGCTAAACAAAATAACAGGAATCACACGCCATCGCATATACGAAATACTTGTAACACTGGCACAGCGTCGGGTAATAATGTTCAAACCATCGAAAAAAACCTCGCTGATAACATTCAGCCGCCAACGTGTGCTGCCCGAAGAACTGAGATTCGAGAAGGAGGTATACGACGAGCGCAAAGAGTCCTTCGAAAAAAGAATACATGCGATGATGGAATATGCACTCCGCACCGACAAATGTCGCAGCAGCATACTGCTCGGCTACTTTGGCGAAAAGGAGGCAAACGACTGCAACACCTGCGACGTGTGTGTAGGCAACAAAGGCAACAAAAGCCTTCAGGCAGCCGAAGCTGCAATAATGAAAATACTCGCTGACGGCAAGCCGCACGACCCATCTGAAATAGAATCGCTGCACCTGCCAAAGCCGGCGCTGAACGCTGTGCTTAGTCACCTCGCAAGCGAGGAGAAGATAGTTACCGACAACGGAAAGATAAAACTGAACTCACGATGAAACAATACAGCGAACCCGAAGCACTGAACAAAGCTGCAGCCTACTGCACATTGACAGAAAGATGCACCGCCGAAGTCAATGCCAAGCTTATAGCATGGGGCATGGCGAGCGCAGCCCGACAGCGAATAATCGAGCGCCTCGTCGACGAAAAGTTCATTGACGAAAGACGATACTGCCGGGCCTTCGTCAACGACAAGATGCGCTTCAACCATTGGGGACGCATAAAAATATCGGCAAAGCTCAAAGAGAAGGAGCTGCCAGCCGAAGAGATAGCCAATGCACTTGCCGGCATCGACGAAGAAGAGTATGCCGACATATTGCAGAAAATATTAAAAAGCAAACGCCGTGAGATAGGAAAATCAGACGACTATCAGACAAGGCAGAAACTGCTGCGCTTCGCCACAAGCCGCGGATTCGAATACCCTCTCATTCTGAAACTATTGAAATTCGACCCAGATGAAATGGATTTCTGACCTCATAGACATCATTTTTCCACGCAGTTGCGCGGTTTGCGGAAAGACACTGTCAGGTGGCGAAAAAGAGCTGTGCCTCAACTGCCTGATGGAGCTTCCGCGTACAGGCGCCTACATTGCCGACAACGAAATGGAGAAACAGTTCTATGGCATTCTTGCCATAGAACGTGCAGCATCATATATCAGTTACAGCAAAGGGTCGCCATACAACAACCTTATCCACCGAATAAAATATGACGACCGGCCGGAGAGTGGCACACGGATGGCAGCCGCAGCAGCGACAGAGCTGATGCAAGAGGGATTTTTCGAGAGAATAGACGTGATAATCCCACTACCCCTTTCCAAAAAGAAAAAGAGACAGCGCGGCTACAACCAATGCGATTATATAGCAAAAGGAATATCTAGCGTGACAGGCATTGCCATCGACACAAAAAGCGTCATACGACACATTGCAAACGAGACACAGACTCACAAACGTCGCGACGAAAGATGGGAGAATGTACAGGGTATCTTCAGTGTCATCAACCCCGACGCACTTAACAACAAGCACGTGCTTCTTGTGGACGACGTTCTGACTACCGGTGCGACAATCGCAAGTTGCGGCAATGCCATACTCGCAGGAGCCACCAATGTAAAGCTGAGCATATTCACTCTGGCACGAGCAGGCAAAAGCATATAAACAAATAGACGCATCCAAGCTAAAAAGCAACTCACTCACTTTGTACTATCAAGAAAATCAGCTAATTTTGCACTATTGTCGAGTGAGAGAAACATTTACAGGCAAAGCATAAAGCAAGAAACACAAAAGCAATATACACCATGAAAAAAGTCTACACAATACTTTCATTGGCCCTGTTGATGGCAACAGGTTGCGCCACACAAACAAAAAACAGCGAACAGAGCAACGTCACAATCCTGCAAGAGGTGAAAGAGAGCAAAATAGATTTTGACAAGTATTTCACAGGCAAGACCCTGCGTTTCGATTTTCATCACGCAGGCAACAGTACAACCGAGACCTACTACTACGACTGCATGAAGATGGAAGGCGACTGGGCAGGAAGCAAAAAGGCACTCATCAACCCATTCGGATACGGCGAACAGCTTTTCAGAATCATCGACAACAAGGAAAACAAGGTTATATATCAGAACAACTACTGCACCCTCTTCAACGAATGGCAGACAACAGCCGAAGCAGAAAAGACATCACGTTCGTACCCCGAAAGCGTCATATTCCCCTGTCCTAAAAACGACTTTACGATAGAAATCTATGCACGCAACAAAACAAGCAAGCTGTTCGAAAAACAATACAGCTACAACGCATCAATCAACGACTATAACATCACCCCCTTTGCAGCCGAATACGAATGTGTAGACATACACATAGGAGGCAGCATAGAAAACAGCCTCGACATAGTGCTGCTGCCCGACGGATTCACAGCCGAAGAGAAAGAGAAGTTCCTCGCATCGTGCCAGGCATGGCAGGATGCTCTGTTTGGCTACTCACCCTTCGACAACAACAAACAGCGCATAAACATACGCGCAGTCTGGGCACCCTCGGCCGAGTCGGGCATCAGCATTCCCGGCAAGGGCGAATGGAAAAAGACACTGCTCGACTGCCGTTTCTACACATTCGGCAGCGAACGCTATCAGATGACCACAGAATTTCAGAAAGTCAGAGACGTAGCCTCTTCTGCCCCCTACGAAAGCATCTTCATTCTCACCAACAGCGACAAATATGGCGGTGGCGGCATCTACAACTATTACGGACTCGGCTCGGCAGGTAAAACAGGAAAGACAGGCGAAGTCTACGTTCACGAATTCGGACACAGCCTTATGGGACTCGGCGACGAATATGTAGAAAAGGGCAACACGGTCAGCGCCCTCTACCCTGCCGGCAAAGAGCCATGGGAAGCAAACCTCACCACCTTCACCGACTTCGACAGAAAGTGGAAAGGAATGATTAAGGAGACAACTCCGGTGCCCACACCTGTCAACGACTCACTGCTGGCACTGCCCGACACACAATGGCCCATCGGTGCATACGAAGGAGGCGGATACCTTGAAAAAGGCATATACCGTCCATGGCCCAAATGTATGATGAACCAGCTTTACAATTTCTGCCCTGTATGTCAGGAGGCTATTGTAAAATATCTGGACTACATCTGCGAATAATCAACAGGGAGGTCACATAAATGAAACTATATATCTTCAATCCCGCCACAGACCTTGCGCTGGCAAACAACAGCGAGAATTATATGCCATCGGCAAAGGTCAAACAGATGGAACGGGACCTGGAGATGCTGCCCCTGTGGTACGCCGAGCCGGGAAGCACACTGCTGGCATCATCAGTTGCAGACAAGGAGTACACCGACAAGCTACACACCCATTTCGGCATTGACACAACCATAACGACAGACCCGTCGAAACTGCCTGACGACACTGAAGTTTGCCCATGGGGATGGAACCCCACCTTGCGCAAACATCTGATAAACAGAGGTATGAGCGCACACCTGCTGCCCACACAGGAACAGATTGAGGAGTATCGAATATTGTCGGGGCGCAGCTACGACACACACATTCTGCAACAGATAGGCGACAACCACTTTGAAGCAATAATCGCAGACAAGGTAGAAGAGTGCCATGAATATGCGACGCGCAACCCGCGCTGCATATTCAAAGCCCCATGGTCGGGCAGCGGCAAAGGACTGCTGTGGTGTTTCGGCAAATACGACGACAAGACAGAGGGATGGTTGAACAGAGTCATAAAAGAGCAGGGATATGTGATCGCAACACCCATATACGACAAGATACAGGACCTTGCCATTGAATACCACAGCGACGGAAAAGGGAATATCACATTTGTCGGATATTCACTATTCACCACCAACACCAAGGGAGCATACTCCGGCAACATACTGCAATCAACAGCCATGCACCGCACCGAAATATCGCAGCATATACCTTTGGAGGAGCTTGACAACGTCGACGCAAGGCTAAGAAAAGCATTAAGCGACATTTACGGAGAGAAATACCGCGGATACATAGGTGTAGACATGATAATATGCCGTACAGACAACGGTAACAGACTACACCCATGCGTCGAGGTAAACATGCGCATGAACATGGGAGTTGTAAGCACAATTCTTGCCGAAAGATACCTTGCCAATGGCGTGCGCGGACACTTCTCCATTGATTACCACCCGACAAACGAAGCACTGCAAGAGAGCCACAGACGCATGACCGAAGAGTATCCGCTGAATATAAACAACAGACGCATACTATCGGGATATATGCCGCTGACACCCATCACAGCCAACAGCAACTACATTGCATATATAAAAACCGGGCAGCAGAGAGAGAACAACTACAAAAAGCAAAAAAATCTTTCCGAATAATTTTGCCAAATAAAAGAAAAGAGCTATCTTTGCACCCTGTTAAGCCATTACACATTTTTTATTAGTTACCAAACTTTTAGAAATTATAAAAAATAACATAACCAACCATGAAAAAAGAGATTCATCCCGCAGAATACCGTCCCGTTGTATTCAAAGACATGTCAAACGGTGACTGCTTCCTTTCACAGTCTACATGCAACACAAAAGACACAATCGAGTTCGAAGGTCAGACATATCCTTTGATCAAGCTTGAGATTTCTAACACATCTCACCCCTTCTACACAGGTAAAGCAAAGCTCGTGGATACAGCAGGTCGCGTAGACAAGTTCATGAGCCGTTACGGCAAAACTTTGAAGAAGTAATCGGGATATTTCACGATATACATATAAGGTTGTGTCACACGACACAACCTTATATTGTTTATATAGACCACCACAAGGCCACCATATTCAGCCACAGAAATAGTTATCGACTTACACCGCAGCCATCGCAACCAGAAACAAAAAGTGTCCATAGAATGAAAAGAATAATAATACTGTTTATATTGACGGCTACGCTGTTACCCATGCAGGCACAAAGCCGCAAAGCAGTGGAAACATCGACAGACATAACAATGTTTGTTCCACCCGTGGCAGGTGCCATAATGACTCTTGCCCACCACGACAGCGACGGATTCTGGCAGCTTGCCGGCAGCGGAGCAGCAAGCGTCGCAACCGCATACGCACTCAAATACAGCATAAAGAAGCAGCGCCCCGATGGCAGCGACAACCACTCATTCCCATCGAACCACACAGGCTTCGCCTTTATGGGAGCCACCTTCATCGGGCAGCGCTACGGGTGGAAATACTCAATTCCGGCCTACCTGGTCAGCGGCTACACAGCATGGGGCAGAATACACAGCAAGCGACACGACTTTTGGGACGTGCTTGCCGGAGCCGCCATAGGCAGCGGATGCGCGCTGCTGATAACATCCCCCTTTGCAAGCAAGAACAAACTATCCATAATGCCCTATTTCCCGGCCGACAGAGGAGCCGGTTTTCACGCCACACTGCAATTCTGACAGACACTTCAGCCATAGTTCCGAACCATTTTAGCTCACTTTGCCGCCCTGCTTAAGAAATAGCAACAACTTATATGTTTTTTTTAACCGTTAAGGTTGCATTATTTTAGTTAATGAAGTATCTTAGCATCTCAAATGGGGAGGCGGCGCCAAAACCTGCTCCGTAAAAAAAAGAAACACCCCAACGCCCGACACATAATCGGGCCAGTTAACACACATCAAACAATATTTGCAAATGAAGGAATCGTGGAAAAACAACGGATTTGTCGACGAGCCTATACCTGCCGGCATTGACCTTAAGAGTGAGATAAGACGCATGTGCCAAGAGAAGAATGCCGTAATTCTTGCGCACTATTATACAGCCGGAGACATACAGGACGTTGCCGACTTTGTAGGCGACAGCCTTGCACTGGCACAACAAGCAGCAAAGACAACAGCCGATGTCATAGTTATGTGCGGCGTACACTTCATGGCAGAAACAAACAAAGTACTATGCCCCGACAAGAAGGTACTTCTCCCCGACCTCAATGCCGGTTGTTCACTTGCAGACACCTGCAAAGCCGAAGACCTTGCAAAATACAAAAAGGAACACCCCGAATACAAAGTCGTAGCATACGTAAACACCTCTGCGGCTGTCAAAGCCCTGACAGATGTGGTGGTAACATCGTCCAATGCACGACAGGTAGTCGACAGTTTCCCTAAAGACGAGAAGATACTTTTTGCCCCCGACAAAAACCTCGGAGGATACCTGAATGCAATCACCGGCCGCAACATGCTGCTGTGGAACGGCGGTTGTCACGTACACGAACGCTTCTCGATAGAGAAAATCGTAGAGCTGAAGTCGCAGTACCCCAATGCAAAAGTGCTTGCACACCCCGAATGTAAAAGCGGTGTCCTCGCACTTGCCGACTACATAGGTTCCACTGCCGCCATACTCAAATATGCGCTGACAGACAGCGCCGACACCTACCTTGTAGTCACCGAGAGCGGCATACTGCACGAAATGCAGAAGAGCCTGCCAACAAAGAAGTTCATCCCCGTGCCGCCCGAAGTTGCCATGGGCAGCAACTGCTCATGCAACGAATGTGACTACATGCGCATGAACACAATGGAAAAGCTCTACAACTGCCTGAAGTTCGAATGGCCCGAGGTAGAACTCGACCAGACATTGCGCGAAGACGCGCTGCGCCCCATCGAGCGCATGCTTGAAATCTCGGCAACAATGCAACAGAAATAACAGATACACGACGAAATAAAAAAAGGAAAATAACATGTACCTACACAAAGAGCTGGAGACGATGACTCGTCCCGAAATAGAAAAATTGCAGTTGGAAAGACTACAGAAAACAGTCCGTCACTGCATGAATTCACCCTTCTACAAGAAACGATTCGAGGATAACAATCTCAAACCCGAAGATATTAAAACCCTTGACGACCTGCGCAAAATCCCCTTCACAACCAAGCAGGACCTGCGCGACACATACCCCTTTGGCATAGCATCAGTACCCCTGGAGAAGGCAACACGTCTGCACTCATCAAGCGGTACCACAGGTAACCCCACCGTAATCCTTCACACACAGAAAGACCTTGACGAGTGGGCAAACGCCGTAGCACGATGCCTGCACATGGTAGGCTTGCGTCCCAGCGACGTATTCCAGAACTCGTCGGGTTATGGAATGTTCACCGGCGGTCTCGGATTCCAATATGGTGCAGAGAAGCTCGGAATGTTGACAGTACCCGCAGCAGCAGGTAACACCAAACGACAGATAAAATTCATGACAGACTTCGGCACAACAGCCGTACACGCAATACCCAGCTACGCAGCACGCATCTACGAAGTGATGGAAGAGATGGGAATCGATCCCCGTCGCGACACAAAACTCAAGACACTTGTAATTGGTGCAGAGCCCCACTCTGAGGAGCAGCGTCGCCGCATAGAGCAGATGCTTGGAGTAAAAGCATACAACTCATTCGGTATGTCTGAAATGTGCGGTCCCGGTGTAGCCTTCGAATGTACTGAGCAGAATGGTCTTCACATCTGGGAGGATTACTACATTGTAGAAATCGTTGACCCCGAAACACTCGAGCCCGTTCCCGTGGGCGAAGTAGGAGAACTGGTACTCACCACCATCAACCGAGAAGCAATGCCCCTGCTGAGATACCGCACACGCGACCTCACCCGTATCCTTCCCGGCGAGTGTCCCTGCGGACGCCACCACGCACGTCTCGACCGCATGAAGGGTCGCAGCGACGACATGATAATCCTTAAAGGAGTAAACATCTTCCCCATTCAGATAGAAACAATCCTGTTGCAATTCAAAGAATTAAGCACCGACTATCTGATAACATTGGAAACTGTAGACACCAACGACGAAATGACCATCGAGGTGGAAATAAACGAAATGTTCACCGACGACTACGCACGTCTGCAATCGCTTACACGTGAAATAACCCGTCAGTTGAAAGATGAAATTCTCGTCACCCCACGCGTTAAACTGATGCCTAAAGGCGCACTTCCCAAGAGCGAAGGCAAGGCAGTCAGAGTAAAAGACCTGCGCAAAGCATATTAAGAAACCATTAAATTCGGAAAATATGACAGTACATCAAATATCCGTGTTCATCGAAAACCGCCAAGGAACACTGCAGAAAGTGCTTGACCTGTTAAAAGAAGGCAACATACAGTTGATAGCAACCACCATTGCCGACACCACAGAATATGGTATATACCGCATCATCTGTTCAGAGCCTACCCGCGCATACGAAACACTGAAGAACGCAGGAATCTCTGTAAATCTCTCAGACGTATTCGCCATAAAATTGGAGAATGAAGTAGGACGTGCAGCCGACACCGTAAAGCTCTTCAGTGACGCAGGTATAGGCATTTCATACTTCTACTCATTCATGTTGGGCGACAAAGGAATCATGGTATTCCGCACCAATAATGCCGAACGTTCACGCGAAATAATCATGCTGAACAAGCTTGACTTCATAGCAGAAAAAGACTTGTCAAAATTACTGTAACAAACAGACAACCAATAAATAGTGACAGCCCCTTCCGGAATTAACATCGGAAGGGGCTGTCAGTCTGTAATATACTATTACATTACCACATTGCAAGATGCATTTCAGTGCCTGTCCTCGGGGTTCAATGGATCACTAATAATATTCAAAATTATTGGTATCCGGTAAAAGTTTAAAAGGGTATTAAAGTGTGTTTCAATCCGCAGTATTTATGCGGTTCCATCCATAGCATTGGTAACTTAAAACTCAACCGGCACCGTAAGCATCACAGCCGAGAGGCCGTCTGTTTTTCGGATTAAGTGCGAAGGTTTGTGCAAACGAGCGTAACGCAAGTTTACTTGCAAGTTACAAAGCGAG
>JAEIGA010013797.1_pt1 | contig 12289 bp, 20 predicted proteins | sample 9270691 | NCBI WGS metagenome assembly JAEIGA01 (sample SAMN17057246, study PRJNA624740) | gut metagenome | biome: biome; isolation source: fecal sample | host: Bos grunniens | place: China: Xizang | collected 2019
AACCTTGCCGCCCGTGAATCTACTCGTGGACAGCGTAGACATGGCGGTCTTATGGAAGAGTGTGTAGGTATTGATGACGCGATTCTTCGTGAAGTTATTATTCCTGTAATGGCTATTCCACGTAGAGCAAAAGATGGAACAACCAGAGAAACAGAACCTGTAAATAAGAGTCAAATATATATTACGACTGCCGGTTATAAAAATACCTATCCATATGATAGATTAATTGGTTTATTAGTCCGCATGATTACTTAGCCTGAGCGATGTATGGTGCTTGGTGGAACATGGCGCACACCTGTTGGTGTAGGACTACAACAAAAAACATTTATTACAGACCAAAAGAACGAGGGAACGTTTAACGAGGCTTCGTTTGAAAGAGAATATGAAAGTCGTTGGTCTGGAACAGTAGAAGATGCATTTTTTAGTGCCGAAGTGTTTGATAGAAATAGAAAATTAAATCAGCCAGAATATGAAGCGTCTGGACGTTCTAATAAATTGGCTTATTATGTAATTTCTGTCGATGTTGGTAGAAAAGGATGCGATTCCGTTGCTTGTGTATTTAAAGTAACACCGCAGCCTTAGGGCCCATCAATTAAAACCTTAGTTAATATTTATACTTTAACTGATGAACACTTTGAAGATTAGGCTATTAAATTAAAAAAATTGTATTATAAATATAATGCCCAAAGACTGGTTATTGATGCTAATGGATTGGGTATTGGACTGGTTGATTATTTAATTAAACCGCAAATTGATAACGAAACTGGAGAAACATTCCCAGATTTTGGTGTATACAATGATGATGAATTATATTATAAAAAATATAGAACAGAAAATACAGAATATGATGCTTTATATTTGATTAAAGCTAATGCCCCAATTAATACCGAGGCGCATACAATTACTCGTTCTAATATGGCTTCTGGAAAAGTTAAATTTCTAGTTGACGAAAGAGTGGCTAAACAAAAATTATTAGCAACCAAAGTTGGTTAGAATATGAAACCAGAAGAAAGGGCAGAATACTTAAAACCATTTACTTTAACTTCCATATTAAAAGAGGAAATGTTGAATTTGCGTGAAGAAAATGAAGGCGTAAATATTATATTAAAATAGGCCAATAGAGGTATTAGAAAAGATAAATTTTCAGCCTTTGAATATGGTTTATATTATATTAAATAGGACGAAGATAGTAAAAAGAAAAAGAAAAAATTTAATGTTAAAGATTTTATGTTTATGTCAAATACTTAATAGAAAGGAGCGATTTAATGAACGCGTCTAGAGGAGAAATAAAAATTCGTGAGATACTTGAAGAAGCCGAATTAAATTTTAAAATGGAATATATTTTTCCTGATTTAAGAAGTCCAAATGGTCGTCCTTTAAGATTTGATTTTGTAATTTTTGATGATGATGGTAAAATTGATTTTATGATTGAATATTAGGGAAAATAGCATTATGAACCTAGTCAAAAATTCGGTGGTAAAAGAGGGTTTTATCAACAACAATATAATGATAATTAGAAAAGAAGATTTTGTGCCTTACATGACTTTAACCTAATTGAAATTCCTTATACCGAAGAGCATTTAATTAGCTATGATTATATTATGAAAAAAGCTTATGGCTGGTAATTAATAAGGAGGTGGAAATTTTGGAAAAGCAAGAATTGATTCATAGTAAGGGTTTTGCTATGGGAAAAAGATACCAATATGGTGGCGCTGGTGATGCTGAACAAATAATAAATTATAATAAAATTAAAGTTGGTGTAAAATCCTTAGAGGATGCAATATTTAATTTAGGTGATTTATATAAAAGTGGCAATAGAAATTTAGCGAGCAAAGCTTTGGTTATGAAAGCCTTGGCCGATAATGATTTAGAAGTATTGCGTCAAGTGTCAAGTTATTTTTATAAGACCAATGGTATTTATCAAAAAGTGTGTAACTATTTTGCATTTTTGTATAGATATGATTGGTATGTTGTGCCAGAAGTATTTGATGAAAATGTTAAAGAAGAAAAGGTTTTACAAGATTTTAGTAAAATTTTAAATTATTTAGATGATTCACATATTAAATAGCTTTGTGGCGAAATTGCCCTTGAGGTAATTAAAAATGGCGCTTATTATGGATATGTTGTGCCATCAGAAAAATAGTTGATTATATAGCAACTTCCTATTGGTTATTGTCGTTCCCGCTATAAGATCGGGACAGTGCCGGCAATAGAGTTTAATATGAAATATTTTGATGATGCTTTTAAAGATATTAGTTATCGTATGAGAGTATTGAATTTATTTCCAAAAGAATTTGCCAAAGGATATATGATGTATAAACAAAATAAATTAAAACCTGACTATTAGGGCGATTAGGGTTCTTGGTATTTATTAGATCCTGAATCAACTATAAAATTTAGTTTTTATAACGGCTAGTATGATATTCCAATTTTTGTTAATGCTATTCCAGCAATTATTGATTTGGATTAGGCACAAGATTTGGATAGAAGAAAACAGATGTAGAAACTATTAAAAATTTTGGTTTAGAAATTACCAAGAGATAAAAACGGTGATTTGATTTTCGATATAGAAGAAGCACAAGATTTACATAATAATGCGGTAGAAATGCTTAAACGTGCCGTAGGTGTTGACGTGCTAACAACTTTTGCTGATGTTGATTCTTTAGATATGTCAGATAGAAATACCACTACTACCACAGATGATTTAGCCAAGGTAGAAAGAAGTGTATTTAATGCAATTGGTAGTTCACAAAACATATTTAATACAGATGGAAACTTGTCTTTACAAAAATCAATTTAGCAAGACGAATCATCGGTTCGTAATTTATTGTTACAATTCCATGTATTTTTTGATAGAATAGTTGACAAAAGAAATAAACAAAAAAAGAAATATAATTTTCAATTATATATGTTAGAAACAACCTAGTATAATTATTAGGATTTATCTAAAATGTATAAAGAATAGGTGCAATTAGGTTATTCTAAAATGCTACCTTAGATTGCTTTAGGGCATTCACAAAGTTCAATAATTAACACCGCTTATTTTGAAAATAAAATTTTGAAACTACACGAAATTATGATTCCTAATTTAATGAGTTCAACAATGAATGCTGAACAAATTTTGGGTATAAATGATTAGAATAATAAAGATAAAACCCAAACTAATATAGGGAACAAGGCTAAACAAACTTCATTAGAAGAGAAAAAAGTTGGTCGTACTGAAAAACCTGATGACCAAAAAGCCGAAAAAACTATTTAGAACAAAGAATCTATGAACTAAGGAGGAATAACAAATGAAACATCAAAGTGTTCCAATGTTGGAATATCCATGTGAATTTATCAATATTACTCCGGTCAATCCTTTGATTTCTAAATGCGAAATCAAGGTGTGTTATGTTGGCGATGAACCAAATAGAAACAGAAGTATTATAACCAAAGAAGTTGCTACTGAGATGGCGAATAGTTTGCCGGGAAGTCCGATTGTAGGTTATTATAACGAGACTGCTGGCGATTTTGAAGAGCACAACCGCATTATTGATATTTCTGGTGGTAAGGTTCAAATCAAAGACACAACACGCCCATATGGTTTTGTTGATCTTGGGGCCAAAGTATGGTTTTAGAAATTTTTGGATGATGGTGCGATCGAACGTGAATATTTAATGACCGAAGGTTATCTTTGGACAGGACAATATCCAGAAGCCTAGAGAATTATTGATGAAGGTAATAATTAGTCTATGGAATTATCTGATAAATTTTTAGATGCGACATGGACAAAAGATATTAATGGAAAGCCAAAGTTTTTCATTATTAATGAAGCTATAATTGCAAAACTTTGCGTTTTAGGTGAAGAACAAGAACCTTGCTTTGAAGGTGCTAGTATCACCCAACCGCAAATTCAATTCTCATTTGATGATGGTTTTAAAGAACAATTATTTAGTATGATGAATGAATTAAAAGAATTAATAAAAGAAGGAGGAGCGCCAGTGTTTACCACATTTGCAGTAGAAATTGGTGACGCGTTATGGGGAGCTTTATATACCTATCTTGAAACAACTTTCCCACGTGACCTTGATGAAGGCGAAATGGAATGTTATCGTTGTTCTAAATACTCAATTGATAGTATTTGGGAAGAAGGTGCTCAGAAGTTTGCCATTTTAAAAGAACGCGCAAATGGTAAGTTATATCGTTTAGACTTCTCTTGGACAGAAGAAGGATTTGCTTCTACTGGTTCTACTATTGAAGTAGAAAAGAGTTATGTTCCAGTAACAGAAAAACCTATGTTTGCTTTGGAAGATGTTGAATCTTTTGAAGAAAAAAGATATAGTGTTGAGGACAATTCTGGACAGGACGATAATAACAAAACTGATAATTCCTTAGAAGGCGGAGCTACTGAATTCGCAAAGAAAAAGGAAGAAGAGGATGACGCAAACAAAGAGGGCGAAGGTTCAGAAGAAAAATGTCCTAAATGCGGAAAGCCTATGAGTGAATGTACTTGTGAAGATGAAGACGATGATAAAAAGAAAAAATATTCTTTGGAAGAAATTCCAGAATATGTTGAACTTCTTGACAAATACACAGCACTTGAAAATGACTTCAATACTTTAAAAGCTACTAATGAAGAACTTGAAGGTCAAGTTAGTGAATTAGCTAATTTTAAAGCAGAAGTAGATAAAAAAGAAAAGCAAACTATGATTGATAGTTTTTATATGTTATCAGATGAAGATAAAAAAGATGTTATTGATAATATTGATACTTATTCACTTGATGATATTGAAGCAAAACTTTCTATAATTTGCGTACGCAACAAGGTAAATTTCAATCTTGATGATGATAATGATGACACTAATACTAATCCTACAACTTATTCATTGAATAATGATGAAGGTGATTTTACACCAGCTTGGATTAAGTCAGTACAATCTGTTGCGAAGGATATAAATAATTAAGGAGGAAATGAATAATGCTTAGTGATTTCTTAGCAAAGAACATCAAAAGCCAGGCTGGCGTTGAAGCAGGTGGATATGTAACATATGGTTACGGTCAGGTTGAACCAAATCACCTTTCAGCTCAAAGAACAGGTCAGATTTATGCTCAGTTACCAGCTGCTGCTACAATTGATGTTTTAGAAAATGGTCAGTTCGTTAAATACGACTACCGCAATGAAGAAGTAAACTTCACCGGTGCTGGTGAATGGATGCTCGTTTTCAACGAAATTAAGTTGTATCGTGAGCATCAGATGGATTGCGAATTCGCAATGAAGAAAGGTGACTATGTAGCACGTATTTACAGCCCAGTTGCTGCTGATACAAACTTTGATGCTCAGTCACGTTGGTATGGTGGAAAAGATGCAGAAGGTAATGATATTGAAAAAGTAACAGCACCTGCTGATATGTATGAATTACATTACAATGAAAATCCATTCCACATTGAATCACAGACAACACCTAAGAAAATGCCTACTGGCACAGTTATGGTTCCACGTGTATTCAAAACAAATGTTGGCGATATTATGACAACAAACATGGTAAAAGAAACAACTCTTGCTCTTGGTGATGAATTAGCACCAAATGCAGAAGGTATTCTTGCTAAAAATGGCGATAAAGCAGCTATGAAATGGCAGGTAGTTAAAGTTTATACTTTACCTGATCATCAGAAAGCTGTTAAAATTATGCGCGTAGCGTAAGAAAGGAGAGTAAAGAATAATGTTAGATAAAAATAATCTTTTAGCTTTGATGAAAACTGTTGCTAAAGCTGACGTTAATGCTCCTACCTCTTACAGCTTTAACGGTGAAAGCTTTTCATACGAAGCTTTAAACGAAACACTTCGTAGAGAATTAAACGAATATGCTGGCACTTATGCTTCATATCGTGACAATAAAAATCTTATTTTTTCATTAATTGAAGAAACATTAGATGAAATTCTTCCAAAGAAAGTTACACAACAGTATGATGCTTTTGCGGAAGTTAAAACTTTTGGTCAGGGAGATAAACCTATTTTCCGTAGACAGCTTACTTCAAATAAGAGAGCTAAACAGTTCATTACACGTGTTGGTTTAGCTGGTCGTTACGAAGTTTTCAAACTTGGTAAAAACGAAGAAAGCTTTGAAGTTCAGACCAGTGCTATCGGTGGAGCAGCACAGATCGGCTTCGAAGAATTCCTTGATGGTCGTGTTGATTTCGCAGAAGTAACACGTATTATCATGGAAGGTATGGATGAACTTATTTATGAAGAAATTGGTGCGGCTCTTGCTACTTCAATCAATCAGTTACCACCTGCTAACAGAGTAGTTGCTGCTGGTTTTGATGAAGCTGCTTTTGATCGTCTTTTAACAATTGCTTCAGCTTATGGTGAACCTACCATTTATTGTACTTATGAATTCGCTGTTAAACTTGTTCCAGCAGATGCTTGGAGATATACCGAAGCTATGAAAACTGAACTTTGGAACACAGGTAGATTAGCATCATATAAAGGTAGAAAAGTTGTTATCCTTGAACAGGGATTTGTTGATGAAACAAATACAACAAAAGTTATTGATCCTGGTTATTGCTGGATTATCCCAGCAGGCGCTAATACAAAACCAGTTAAAATTGCTTTCGAAGGTAATACCCTTGTTAGCGAACATGAAAACAACTGGGATTGGAGCCGTGAAATCCAGGTTTACAAAAAAGTTGGCGTAGTATGCATGATGACTAACGATATCTGCTCTTATGTAGATACTTCATTACTTGGTCAAATGAACACATGGACATTGTCAAACAACAATATCAAAAACAATGTTTATGTTGAAAACATGCCTGCTGAAACACCAGCAGAAACACCTGAACAGGGTGCGTAATTAATGTCTTAAAGGGAGATTGGGAGCAATCCCCATCTCCCTTTATTTTATTTTAGAGAAAAAGGAGATTTAAATAATGGATAGTAATGTTACTTATTTAGTTACAAATAGAAGCGCAAGCGTAGTTGTGTATTCTATTCCAGAAGATAATATTAAAAGAGAGTTTCAGCCTGGCGAAACAAAAAAAATTCGTCATGGTGAATTAGAAAAACTTTCTTATCAAACAGGGGGAAGTTTATTAATTAATAACTATTTATTAATTAGAAGTGAAGAGGCTATTAATGACCTTGGAGTTCCAACCGAACCAGAATATTTTTTAACTGAAAAAGAAGTTATTGAATTAATTAAAACTGGTAGTATGGATGCTTGGCTTGATTGTCTTGATTTTGCGCCACATGGTGTAATTGAAATGATGAAAAAGCTTAGTGTTTCCGTTCCTTTGAATGATTATGAGAAACGCCGTGCTTTGAAAGAAAAGACAGGGTTTGACGTGGATGCTGCGATCAAGCATGTAGAAGAGGAACGTGAAGAAGAAAAAGAACTTCAGCAAGCTACCCCAAAACGTCGTACACAAACTGGTGAAGCTGCGGCTCCAACCGGTCGTAGAACGACACCAAAATATAACGTTGTTAAACAAGGTTAATTAAAGTCAAGAAAGGGGGTTGCGATTCTAGTGGCAGATAATGTTACTAAATTTACTGCAATTTATGATCGCTTTCTTGGAAAGATTACAGATGATATGTATATGGAACTAACTCCGGAAGATACTGTAAAGGATTTGCAAAGACTCCTTATTGACTCTATTCCAGGATTTGAATTTCCTCGTAAAAATTTGTATGATTACGAATTAAAAACCGAGGTTATCCCAGAGGACCAGGTCCAAGAAGGGGACTTCATAATAGGTGTTGTTTGGGAAAATATTCCTAGCAACAGTGAACCTCCTAAAGTTATTGTTGAAAAATCGACATTTGGATGTGAATTAACATCCGAAGAAATTAATATTTTAGCCATCCTTATGAAGCATGCATGGCTACAACGTCAGGTAGCTTCTGTTGAAAATACTCGTATGAAATTTAGTGGGTCGGATTTTAAATTCACCTCACAAGCAAATCATTTAGCAAAACTATTAAATTTACTTACAGAAGTAAATAGGGAATCTCACCATATGTAGAGATTGTATAAAAGACGTAGAATAGATAAAAACGGCAATTATCAGTCTAATTGGGGAGTATTAAGGAGTAATAGTGCTTTAGACTAAATATGATTTTACAATTTCAAACGAAGAATTCAATAAAAATATAATTCGTCTCATTAATCAACTTTGGAAATTAATTCCAATGAGAGAGCACGAAGAAGATTGGCTTAAACAATTAGATACTGTAAGTATTGAGATTGCGGGGATGAATGCTGTTATATAGACAGAGAAAACCTCGCAATTTTTATAGTTGTTATTTAAACTTAATGGTTTAAAAGAGCAACAAGATATTAATTTTGAAGTATACCGAAAAACAGTTTTCGAGACTATTAATATTTTGCAAGGAATGAAAAAATATGACTAATCAAGAAAAAATGTAGAAAGAAAGAGAAATTCTTACAAAGAATTTGTCTTTTAATTTGATTGGCCGAAGAATGGGGAATTTAGAAAAAGTTCACAATCCGGCAAATGAAATTCCAGGTATTACTGAAATGTCAAAACAATTAAATTATCATGGAGGTTATTTCTAGCAAAATCGTGAAATAAAAGATAAGCGAAAAAGCCTAGATAAAGCGCTTTTGTATTCTTATCAAGGGGCTTTTGTAAAAAAATATTATCCAAAAGATGATAAATTGCATGAAAGCAAGATAGTAAGAGCGTTAATTAATCCTAATAAATTAAAAATGGATTATGATGATAAAATCATATCTATAGGATTTGAACATGAATTTAAAACAGGAGATATTTTTGAATGGGTAGATACTAATACCTATTGGTTAATTTGTTTATAGCAAACTACTGAAGTGGCTTATTTCCGAGGGGAAATTAGGAAATGTCAATATTAGATTTCTTGGAAAGATGGGAATGAAATAAAGTCCACTTTTGCCGCTGTTAGAGGTCCAGTAGAAACAAAAATAAATTCTGCCTAGAAGCATGGTATAATTATGGATTCGCCAAATTATACCTTGAGTATCTTAATGCCTTTGAATGAAGATACTTTAAAACAATTTTAGAGATATTCTAAATTTTATTTATAGAATATATAGGGTGATAATAAAGTTTGCTGGCGCGTTGAAGCCGTTGATTCCATTAGTTCTCCTGGTATATTAGAAGTAATAGCCTAGGAATATTATTCAAATGAATTTGAGGATGATATAGAAAATGGTATTGTTGGAGGATTGATTGAAGAAATTAAAAATCCAAACGATGAAGAGGTTGAAGACGCAATAATTGGAGAAACATTTATTAAACCTAAAACTACTTATAAGTATTATTTTAACGGTTCATTATTGTCTGATTGGCAAGTAAAAGGAAAAAATTTACCTATTAAAGCTAAAAAGACAGATGATTATGAAATTGAATTAATGTGGGATTCTACTTATAGTGGTTCATTTATATTGTCATATGGAAGTTATGAAAAAACGATTGTGGTTGAATCGTTATTTTGAGAAAAAGGAGTGTTTTAAAATATGAAAGTGCAGACTTATACTTATCCAAAGTCTAGTTTTTTATCATTAGAAAAAGATATGGAAATTATTACATCTACAATGATGAAAAATGAAAGATTAAAAAAATTATTGTATTATAATACAAAAGATTGTTTGGATAGACCAAATCTTACAGAAAAATAGAGCATTGAATTATTTGGTAAAAATATTAAATTAGTACCAAAATTATATGTAGATGGCTCTGTTGAAAATTATATTATTGTAAGTTTTGATAATTTTACAAAAAATGCAACCAATCCAGAATTTAGAGATAATATTATTGAATTCGATATTATTTGTCATTTTGATCAATGGCAACTTAAAGATTTTCAATTACGTCCTTATAGGATTGCTGCTGAAATAGATAGTGTGTTTGATAAAACACATTTAAGTGGTATTGGAAAATTGGAATTTTTAGGTGCTAATCAAATGATTTTAACTGATGAATATGCCGGTTTGTGTTTGATGTATGCTGCTATTCATGGCGAAGAAGATAAAAAATTCATGCCTAACCCTGCTGACGAAGAACAATTTATAGCAGATTTTAATAAGATGTTTAATGATAAATAATGGATATTCGTTTGGCATTAATGACTGGTGTTGATATACCAATACCAGAATTATTAACTACAATACATTAGCCTACAATAAAAGAAATATCTTATATTGGAGAGCAAGAATTTTTTATTGGATTACAAACCTTATGCATTAATAAGAATTTAATTAATGTTCAGGGCAATTCTGTTCTAGAAAACACTACAAATTTTCAAATATTTATGACAATAATGAAAGAATAGGAAACAAAAGACAAAAAAGATGCTGTTAAAGCATTTTTTCAATTAATTTTTCCTGGATATCAAATGGTTTTTACTCCAATGTCTATGTTATTAACCAAAGAGGGGTAGTAGATATTGGTTGATGCAAATAGTTTTGATATATTGTAGGAAACAATAAAACAAATCTTTTGTATTAATTCTGGGCCGATGGATTAGGCAACTTTTAATCCAGCAGACTAGAAAGCCAGGGAGATTGCCGAAAAGCTTATGCGTGGCCGTTAGAGAGTAGCCGAACAAAAAGGTGAAATTAATAGTAGCGCACTCGGAAGATACCTATCTATTCTAACTATTGGATTAAATGCAATGTCATTATCTGAGGCTATGAATTTAACTATGTATTAGATGTATGATCTAGTTGAAAGATATACATTGTATTTAAATTGGGATTTGGATATTCGAACCCGTTTAGCGGGTGGTAAACCAGATTCTAAACCAGATGATTGGATGAAATCCATTCATTAATATAAATATTTAAGGAGGAAAATACGATATGAAATTCGGTGTTCGTGAGATTTGTGATGTTGTATTAAAGGCAAAAGCAAATCAAAAAGTTGGTAATAAAATTTTCTATAAAAATGAACCAGTAATTTATTTTGACACTCTTAAAACTTCATCTATGGAAGGTGCAGCTACAACTGTATATGCACAGGGTGGTCGTGGTAATTCAAGACTTATGGCTTGGGAAGGTGAAAGAACAGTAACTTTCACAATGGAAGACGCTCTCATTTCACCAGCAGGTTTTATGATTCTTTCTGGTGCAGGTCTTATTGAAGCTAAGAGCGGTAAACCTATTTATGTTCATGTAGCTGAACAAACAGATATATTTGCACCAAATGCTGACCAAGATGCAACAGCTATATATGTAGTTGTAGACCAGCCAGTGTCTAGCAAAGGTGATATTTATGTAATGCCATTAATTGATGGTGAAATTCAAACTGAACCTTTTAAGGCTGTACCAGTTGAAACTAATGATACTCTTCCAACTACAATCAAAGAGACAGACAAAACAAAAATTATTAAAATTGTAAAAAGAGAACAAGATATTGCGGAGTATGGAGACAATGATAGAGGTTATGAACCTGACCTTACATTATTTACCAAAGATATTAATGCTGTATTAGTAGACTATTATACAGAAAAAGAGTCAGGTGCTCAACAGATTGAAATTACACCAGATAAATTTGGTGGTAACTATTATCTTGAAGCTTCTACATTATTCCGTGACACAAACGGCGTAGATATGCCTGCTGAATTTATTATTCCAAACTGCAAAATTCAGTCAAACTTTACATTTACAATGGCTTCATCAGGAGACCCATCAACATTTACATTTACAATGGATGCTTTCCCAGATTACACTATGTTTGACAGAACTAAAAAGGTTTTAGCAGCAATTCAAATTGTTGGTGGCTCAGACGTAACAACAGTAGGCACACGTGCTAATACTGAAACAAAAGATACAGTTGATGATAATGGTCAATTCACTTGGACTCCAAAGTTTGCAGAAAAAACCACTGACTAATTGAGGAATTTATAGTATGATTATTCATAGTTCTAGGGCTTTAAAAAATTATCCTATTGAGGAAAATAAAAAAGTCATTAATGATGTAAAGACAGTTGTGAATAATAATGAAGTTATTCGCAATAATAAATCAAAAAAGAAAAAAACAATTCCTACTCCAATAATTGAAGAACCAGTTGTTGAAGTAGTAGAAGAAAAGGTTGAAGATGAAGATTTAAGCAAATGGCTTGAAGACTAATTTTTAAGGGGAGAGGTTAATACCTCTTCCCTATTTTTTATTTTGGAGAGAAAGGAGAAACAAAAAATGGCATTAAGTGCACATAAAGATTGGATGATATAGTGTCATAATGGGGCCTCGGGATATTATGGTAGCGCAATAGCTTATTATAACAAATAGAAAGAATATTTTTTAC
>JAEIGA010013798.1_pt1 | contig 12288 bp, 7 predicted proteins | sample 9270691 | NCBI WGS metagenome assembly JAEIGA01 (sample SAMN17057246, study PRJNA624740) | gut metagenome | biome: biome; isolation source: fecal sample | host: Bos grunniens | place: China: Xizang | collected 2019
AGGATTATAATTATTTGTACCTTGAGAGACTGCTATGACACCTCTGGAAGTATCAACAGAACCAGTGGAACTTACTGTGATTGTACAAGTAGCAGTACGGTTATTTGTAATAAGGTTACCCTTAGATTTACATGTAATGGTTGCAGTACCTACGCCAACTGCCTGAACGGAACAAATAAGAGAATTTGTGGGGGTAACTTTTACAACGTTTTCGTTGGAAGAGCTCCATGTTACAATATCGGTGGAAGCACCGGAGTTCTGATAAGTTGCGGAAGCAACAAGTGTTGCGGAATCACCTACAAACAAGCTCTTTGCTGTCTGGGTCATAGAGATTGAGGTGATGGGGTTAGAAATGCTGGAGTCGGGAGAATTTACAACTACAGTTTTCGGTTCAAATTCAAAGGCGAGAGAAGAGTCGGAGGAGTTAACAAAACCTGTGAGGGTTGCTGCGCCGTCTCTGCCGGGAATAATTGTAAAGCTGTTCTTTGTATAATCGGTTTCAGTAACTCTTGCAACAGAAGCAACGGAAGAGTCGCTGGAGTTGATAGCATACATAAGGGTAGAAAGCTGAGCAGCGGAGAGAGAGGGAGAGAAGGTGAGGTATGCGCTGTATGCACTGCCTGCTTTGAGGTCGCCGGAAGCACCTACATAAACGCTTACTTTGATCTTATTGGTGGGAACACCGAGAGATCCGCCGGAGTCTGTACCTGTGATACCGGAGATAACGATACATTCAGCGGTCTTGCCGGTAGAGGTTGTTGCGGTGATCTTTACGGTACCGCTCTGAAGAGCAGTGATATTACCGTTCGAGTCAACAGAAACGATAGAGGGATACTGAGAAGACCATGTTACTGTATCTGTAGCATCGCCGGGAGTGAGGTTTGCGGTAACCTTAGCGGTCTGACCGAGAGAGAGCTGAATATTTGTGGGAGATACCATAACGGATTCAGCGGTCTTATGTTTAACTGTTACAACGCATTCGGATTTGATACCGGATTTAACACCTGTGACGGTGATCTTAGCGGTACCGATCTTTTTACCGGTAATAACGCCGGAGGAGGTTACGGAAACAACGGATTCGTCGCTGGATGTCCATGTATAGGATTCAACAGCATCCTTGGGATATGCGTCGTATTCGAGAGCATAAACCTGATTGAGAAGAATATCAACCTTATCTTCTGCAAGGATGAGGTCGGTGATCTTCTTTGTACCGTCACTGTTTGTACCGGGGTTGGTGGTACCTGTACCTGTGCCTGTACCAGTACCGGTGGAATCACCTGTATTGGTGCCCGGAGTGGTGGTACCTGTGCCGGTGGAATCGCCGGTATTTGTACCGGGAGTGGTGGTACCTGTACCTGTGCCGGTAGAGGAGCCGGATTCTTCTTTATTGGGGTTATATGTTTCTGCCATAACAACAACGACACCGCTTGCAGATTTAGAACCTACGGTGTAGGTGATTGTAACAGGCTTGAAGGGTTCGCCACCAAGATCGCCGATAGTGATGTTACCGTTGGAGTCAACAGCAGCAACAGAGGGATCATTAGAAGACCAGGTACCTTTTTCGGTAGTGTTGGAAGGAGTTACGGTCGGGTTGAATTTCCAGGGACCTTTCTGTCCAACATAAATAGTGATAGATTTAACGTCGAATTTAACGCTTGTTGCCTTAACGGTGGTGGAGGTAGAGCCGGAAGAAGTAGATCCGGAGGAAGAAGAGCTGCCGGAGGAAGTTGTACCGGAAGAAGAAGGCTTCTTAACGGTTACTTTGCAGGTAGCAACTTTATTTGTAACCTTATCGTTAAGGGTTGCGGTGATGGTGGTTGTACCTTCGCTTACGCCGGTAACGGTGCCGTTAACAACGGTTGCGATGGATTCGTCACCACTTGTCCAGATAATGTTAGCAGCAACGCCTGTGGGCTTAACGGTAGCTGTAAGAGAAACAGATTTACCGACATTGATGCTGGTGGAGGTTCTGTTAAGAGTGAGGCTTTCGAAAACGTCAACGGGCTGATTTACGGTGATAACGCATTCAGCGGTCTTTGCGCCGTCTTCGGTAACAGCGGTGATGATAGCAGTACCTGCGCCTACAGCGGTAACAACGCCGGAGGAAACGATAGCAACTGCGGGATCGGAAGAAGACCAGGATACAGCCTTATTGGTTGCATCGTCGGGAAGAACGGTTGCTGTGAGGACAGTAACGCCGCCGACATCAAGGGTCTGTTCCATAGCGTTAAGAGAGATACCAGTAACGTTAACAACAGTCTGAAGAACGGTAACCGCACAAGTAAGAGTTACGGTCTGCTGTTCTTCCGCAAAGGTAAGAGTTGCGGTAACGTTAGCGGAGCCTGCGCTGAGGGCAGTGATAAAGCCGCTCTGTTCAACAGAAACAACAGCGGGATTGTCCGAAGACCAGGCAGCGGTGTAAGCTCTGTCGCTGTATGTATCGTCATAGACAAGAAGAGCATAGTTTTCGCCCGCATTGAGGGTTACGGCAGTTTCAGAGAAGTTGTAAACTTCCTGAAGATTTACCGGTTCTTCCTTACAAGCGGTAAGGAAAGGTACCATCATAGCGAGAACAAGGATCAATGCTGTGAGTTTATGAAATCCGAGTTTCATAATTAACCACCTTTCAGAAATTAAAATTGATTTTTGTTCTTGTGTTTTTGGATCAGAATCCGTTTGCACAATAATTTTATGCATATATAATATAATAACATTTTTTTGGTGCTTTGTCAATATCGCAATAAGAAATTAAATCGACATTTAATGGCAAAAGACGCAATAAAGCCCTCAAAAAGTTATTTATGACAGATAAGACGGAAATACGGGTAAAAAAGTTCCGTATAATTTATTTTTTTATGCTTTCGATGATATATTTCACCTCGGAAAGCGGTCTGTCAACATCTTTTTTGGAGATATAAGCAGTCCACATACCCTCTCCGAGCTCTGCAAAGGCGGCGCTTCCGCCCGAGAGCTTTTCGAGATCAAACTCATCGGTATTGTAATTTATTTTGAGAACGTCCTTCATTGCCGAAGCATATTCAACGCCGGCAAGGTCTTTGGCAGATATTTCGACCTTTGGAAGGAAGCGTGAAAGACAAACGATGCGGTCGGAATAAACGGCGAAGGTTTTCTCGGAAGCGAGATAGATGTTAAAAACAAGAGTAAGAAGAAAGAGGCCTGAAGCGACCGCAAAAACGAGAAAATCTCTTTGAGACAAAACGTTCCAGACGGTTGCAGTCACGGACACGACAAGCATAAAAGCATTGAAGATAACCGTACCGAGACGTTTTCTTTTAAAATAAACGGGATATTCCATAATCAAGATACCTTTCAGATGATTTACATGATAAATGATACCATTTAAAAGGCGGTATGTCAAGACAAAAAAATTAAAAATATGTAAAAACGGAGCCGACAAAATTTTCATCTGCTATTGACTTGAAGGCTTTGTTCTGTTATAATAGTAGGTACTAAAAAAATAAAGGCTGGAAAAGAAATGGCGGGACAGACCGTAATATTCGAAAACAGGCCATCGTTCGCCGTTCCGAACGAGATAGCCGACAATTACCTGAAAGCGCCGCAGGATGCGCTGAGACTTATACTTTTTTTATTGAGAAATTCATCTCAATCGTTTACTTTTGACGATATATGCACTGCAACGGGAATAGAAGCCGAAAAACTGCCCGAGGCTTTTGATTATTGGGTAGAGCGAGGTGTTCTGTTCAGATCGCAGCAAAAATACATGCTCACACGTCCGCAGTTAAAATCATCGGATATACGTCCGTATACAGCGGAAGAGGTTGCATCGAGAATAGACCGAGACGGTGCGATACGCTTTCTTTACGAAAGAACGGAAACCATTCTTGCCCGTCCGCTTTCAACATCCGATGCATACACATTGCTGTCTCTCGTTGACTGGATAGGTCTTCCGCCTGAGGTTGCGGCACTGCTTTTGCAATACTGCGCGGAGTCCGGCAAGAAATCGATGAGAATGATCGAAAAGATCGCAATTTCATGGGCAGACGACGGAATAACCACGTTTGAAAAAGCCGAAGAATTTATCCAGAAGGAAAAAGAAAAGGCTGAGTCTGCCGCAAAGACGGCGAGACTTCTCGGCGTATCAAACAGAGCACTCGGCGAAGAAGAAAAGAGAGTGTTTATTTCTTGGAGATCGGACCTGGGCTACGGCGATGAAATGATCTCGGCGGCATACGAAGCGATGATAAAGAGCATAGGCTCTTATAAATACCAATACATAGACAAGATCCTTCATTCATGGAAGGCGGCGGGTATAAACACACCCGAAGATGCGGCGGCGTTGAAGCCTGCGGCAAAGAAGCTGACAAAAACGAAGAAATACGAGCCCACAGCGGCACCCGATGCGGAAAAAACTGTGGACAAGACATGGGAGATAATGAAAAAGGCGGTGAGCGAGGACGATGAATAGAAGCGACTGTTTTGCGAAAGCCGATGCGGCGTTAAAAGAAAAGATCGCAAAAAACAGAGACGAGGAAGCGCAGAGAGTTGAAAAGCTTTATAAGCAGCTGCCGCGTTTACGTGAAATTGAAGATGCGCTCAAGGCCAATATTTCGGAGTTTGCGGTTTTTGCATTCAGCGGAGACAAAAGCGAAGAGGCATTCAACAAGTTCAGAGAAAAAAGCCTCGCTCTTCAGGCAGAGCGTTCCGATATTTTAACACATGCGGGCTTGCCGCAGAATGCTCACGAAAGACGTTTTTACTGCGAAAAATGTAAAGACGTAGGCTATACAGATGCCGGCACATGCGAATGCTTCAAGCGAGAGCTTTCAAAGCAGATGCTTGAAAACTCGAACCTTTCGGCGGCATACAGAGAAAAGACCTTTGCGAATTTTGATCTTTCATACTATAAAAACCCGATCGACCGCGAAAAGATGGAGCTTACGCTCGGCTATGCGAAGAAGTATGTTAAAAACTTCAAAACGAACAAGGAAAATCTTCTTTTTATGGGAAGAAGCGGTTCGGGAAAGACATATATTTCCTGCGCGATAGGCATTGCACTTGCGGAAGCGGGGAATTACGTTTGCTATGTTGCGGCACAGGATATGATCTCCGAATTTGAAGCCGAAAAATTCGGTAAAAACGATAAAGCGTCGGAAACACGCCGTTTTTACGATGCGGATCTTCTGATAATAGACGACCTCGGCTCAGAATTCAGAACACAGTTTTCGGAATCTGTGATATACAACGTTGTAAATTCAAGGCTCAACAGCCAAAAGCCGATGATAATCAGCACAAATTTCCGTCCCGAAGATCTTTCGGGAGAATATCACGAAAGAATTGTATCAAGATTGCTCAACGAATTTCTCACTCCGATATTTGCGGATGTTGATGTCCGTGAGCTTAAAAAATTAAGAAGATAATGAAAAACGCAATTATTTGCCCCGTTTGCGGCGAGGGCTTAACATTTACCGAAAAGACCGCTGTCTGTCCGAACAGACATTCGTTTGACAGAGCGAAGGAAGGCAGTGTAAACCTCATACTCAACGGTTCACCGACCTCGGGAGACGATCCGAAGATGGTAAGCGCGAGAAAGAATTTTCTCGGCGGCGGATATTACGGTCATCTTTCGGAAGCGTTAAAGGAAGAGCTTGAGGTGTACATCAAAAACGGTTCAACGGTTCTCGATGCATGCTGCGGTGAGGGATATTTCACCAACGAGCTTTCAAAAGCGTACCCCGAAGCTGACTTTTACGGGTTTGACTTATCGAAAAGAGCTGTGCGTTATGCGGCAAGAGATTCCGAAAATGCAATATTTTTTGCGGCAAACATCTCCTCGATACCTTTTGCGGATAAGTCTGTGGATGTTTTAACGCATATTTTTGCCCCTGTCTGCGATGCTGAATTTTCAAGGATACTCAAGGATGACGGGATTTTCGTTCACGTTTTTCCGGGGAAAGACCATCTTATGGGGATAAAAAAACTTTTATACGAAAAGACGAGGGAAAACGATGAAGATGCGGGTGTTTCGGAGATATTCGAGCTTGTTTCTTCAAAAAAGATAAGAAAAGACATCTGCCTTGACAATGCGGCGCTTGTTGATCTTTTAACGATGACCCCGTATTTTTACAGGACACCGAAAGACAGGCTTGAGGATGTTATGAAAAAAGATTCTGCATCAACTCCTGCGGAATTTATAATAAACATATACAAGAAGAGGGTTTAACGATGAAAATTTTATCAAAATGCATATCTTCTCTTGAAAAAGTAATGCTGTCAACCTCTTTTGAGTCCCTGGCAGAATACAATGAGGCAACGGCGGCAAAGAACGAAAAGTTCAATTTTCAGATCGCATACACACTCCCGCAAACAGGCAGATACAAGGTGAGTGTTGACATAGCATCAACCCTTGAAAAGGTTACGGCAAGAGCCGTGGGGTACGTTCCGTCAATGATGCCGTGCTATGACGACCATGACGATTACGTTATAACGGACGAGCCCGGACTTTTTCCCGATGTTCTCGAGCCGATCTCCCCGAACGGATTTGCGGTCACAGGGAACAGAGTTTCGGTTTTATGGATAACAGCCGACACAAACGGCGCTTTGCCTGCGATGCATCATATAAAGATCAGACTCAGGGCAGGCGAAGAAATTCTTTGCGAAACGGTATTCAGGCTAAACGTTCTGGATGCGGTTCTTGCAGAGCAGGAGTTAATATATACAAACTGGTTTCATACAGACTGTCTTTGCGACAGATATAATGTTGAGACATTTTCCGACGAGCATTGGAGAATAATCGGCAATTACATGAAAACGGCGGCGGATCACGGAATGAACATGATCCTGACCCCGATATTCACGCCTGCGCTTGACACTGCGGTGGGCGGAGAGAGAACGACCGTTCAGCTCGTTGACGTTGAAAAGAACGGTGACAGATATACGTTCGGTCTCGAAAAGCTGAAAAAATGGATAGCGACAGCAACCGAAAGCGGCATAAAGTATTTTGAGCTGGCACCCCTTTACACACAGTGGGGAGCGACGAATGCGCCGAAGATAATGGCAACGGAAAACGGCGAGTACAAGAGGATCTTCGGTTGGGAGACAGATGCATACGGCGAGGAATACGTTAATTTCCTTTCACAGCTTTTCCCTGCGCTTGTTGATTTTTTCAAAAAAGAAAATATGTGCGACAAGGTATATTTTCACATATCGGATGAGCCGTCGGCAGACCATATCGACCGTTACAAAAAGGCTGCCGATCTGTTAAGGAAGAACATCGGCGACGATTTCAAGGCGATAGATGCGCTTTCGTCATATGAGTTTTACAAAACAGGGGCTGTCCGCACTCCGGTCGTTGCAACCAATCATGCAAAGCCGTTTCTTGAGAATAACGTGCCCGATCTTTGGTGCTACTACTGCTGCGGTCAGTATAAGCAGACAGCAAACAGATTTATGGCTATGCCGTCGCTCCGCAACAGAGTTCTTGGCGTTCAATTATATAAATTTAACATAAAGGGCTTTTTGCACTGGGGCTACAATTTCTGGAACTCACAGCTTTCGCTTGAAAGAATAGACCCGTACTCCGTTACGGATGCAAGGGAAGCATACCCGTCGGGCGACGCATTTGTTGTTTACCCCGGAAACAACGGAGAGGCGATATGCTCGCTTCGATACGAGGTATTTTACGATGCGATCCAGGATCTTATGGCTCTGACCGCTCTTGAGAAGAAGATCGGCAGAGAAGCTGTTATAAAAATGATAGACAGCGGTCTATCCGAGGAATTGCATTTTGACAGTTTTCCGCACGATGACAAATGGCTGCTCGGTTTAAGAGAAGCTGTAAACAAAAAGCTTTCTGAAAAATAATTTTGATCTTAACGAAAAAGAGGATATAAAAAACAATGAGTGTTTCTGAAATTTTCGGTTCGCTTGTATTTAACGACAGCGTTATGAAGGAACGTCTTCCTCACGACACATATAAAGCGCTGAAGAAGACGATGGAAGTTGGCAAAAGTCTCGATATTACCGTTGCCAACATAGTTGCAAACGCAATGAAGGACTGGGCGGTAGCAAAGGGTGCGACCCACTTTACACACTGGGTCCAGCCCATGACCGGTATTACCGCAGAAAAGCATGACAGCTTCATCTCCCCTATCGGAGACGGTTCTGTTATAATGGAATTTTCGGGCAAAGAGCTTATAAAAGGCGAGCCCGATGCTTCATCGTTCCCCTCGGGCGGTCTTCGCGCGACATTTGAAGCAAGAGGCTACACCGCATGGGACCCCACATCTTACGCATTTATCAAAGACAGAACTCTCTGTATTCCGACCGTTTTCTATTCATACGGCGGTCATTCACTCGATAAAAAGACACCGCTTTTACGTTCAATGGAGTCTATCAACGTACAGGCATTGAGAATTCTCCGTCTTTTCGGCAACACAGAAGCCAAGAGAGTTATCACTACCGTAGGCGCAGAGCAGGAATATTTTCTTGTTGACAAAGAGCTGTTCAACAAAAGGACAGACCTTGTTATAACCGGCAGAACACTTTTCGGTGCGAAGCCCCCCAAGGGTCAGGAAATGCATGACCACTATTTCGGCGCTATCCGTCCGAGAGTTTCCGCATTTATGAAGGATCTCGACGAGGAGCTCTGGAAGCTCGGTGTTCTCGCAAAAACAGAGCATAACGAATCCGCTCCCGCACAGCATGAGCTTGCGCCCATATTCTCCAACACAAACATTGCGACCGACCACAATCAGCTCACAATGCAGATGTTAAAGAACGTAGCCGAAAAGCACGGCATGACCTGCCTTCTCCACGAAAAGCCTTTTGCGGGCGTTAACGGCAGCGGTAAGCACAACAACTGGGCACTTGCGACAAACACAGGCATGAATCTTCTTGAGCCGGGCAAATCCCCTCACGAAAATGCGCAGTTTTTGCTTTTCCTTTGCGCTGTAATCAAGGCTGTTGACGATTATCAGGATCTTCTCCGTCTTTCCATCGCTTCTGCGGGCAACGACCACCGTCTCGGCGGCGGCGAAGCGCCTCCGGCTATCATTTCGATATTCCTCGGTGATGAGCTTACGGAGATCCTCGAAGCTATCGACAGCGGAAGCACGTACGACAACAAAGAGAAATCCGAAATGGAGATCGGCGTACACGTTCTTCCTCATTTTCCGAGAGATACGACCGACAGAAACAGAACATCCCCCTTTGCATTCACCGGCAACAAGTTTGAATTCCGTATGCTCGGTTCTTCTCTTTCAATTTCAGGTCCGAACATCATTCTCAACACAATCGTTGCAGAAGAGCTTGAGCAGTTTGCAGATATTCTTGAAAATGCCGATGATTTTACATCCGAGCTCAACGCTCTTATCAGAAAGACTATTCACGATCACAAGCGTATAATCTTCAACGGCAACGGTTACGACAATGCATGGGTTGAAGAAGCCGAAAGACGCGGTCTTCTCAATTTAAGAACGACACCCGAAGCGCTCGAAAGATACGTTGACGAGAAAAATATCGCCCTCTTTGCAAAGCATAAGATCTTTACAAAAGAGGAAGTTTACTCCCGCCGCGATATTCTTTACGATAACTACAGCAAGGTTGTTTCAATTGAAGCGCTCACGATGCTCGATATGTCTAAAAAAGACATTATTCCCGCAATAATCAAGTATCAGAGACGTGTGGCAGAGCTTGTTAAAACAAAAAAAGAGCTTGGCATTATGACCGAGCCCGAATCCACGATTCTCAACAGACTTTCAGAGCTTTGCCTGAGCATCTACGAAAGAACGGTTCAGCTTGAAGCGGCATCAAACGGAGCAAAAGAAATCACGGATCAGCAGGAGCTTTCGTTCTATTATAAAGATAACGTTATTCCCGTAATGCAGAGTCTGAGAGAAGCGGCAGACGAAGCCGAGGTTCTTATCGGCAGAGATTACTGGCCGTTCCCGACATACGGCGATCTTCTTTTCAGCGTGTAAAAGAAAAAACATAAAATAAACAATTCAGAGCAGATATTGGTTTAAAACCGTTATCTGCTCTGTTGTTTTACAAGGGAATTACAGGATTTTTATTCTTTTAGCCCTTAACCGCTGCGGCATGAGAGAGGATCCCGACATTATCGCGGTAGATATTGGAAAACTGCGAAATGGGCAGAGGATTTACGCCGAGGCCTGCTTCTATTGTATACCCCGGTTTTCGGTATTCCTGAATAAACCAATCCTTATAGCCTGCATAACCCGATTCGTAAGGTGTTAAAGAAGCGGTGTAGCCCGAAACCTCGGCAAAATCAAGCGCGATCTCATAAGCGTTCGGAACATAATAATTAAGAAATTTCCAGAAAATTATCTCGCCCTGTGTATGATAAGAAAGTGTCAGAGAAAAAGAGTGCTCTTTTGTAAATCTGCCGGTCATCTGTGTTTCGGGCTCGGAAAACGGGCGGTCGCCGACAAAATCGCGGGGCGAGGGAGATGTAAAACCGAGATCATATTTTATTCTTTTAGCCTCATCCCATTCGGCAGGATAATTCAGATTAAGATCAACACCCCTTATATTTGCCTTCCAGCCCGACGGAAACGGAATATCGGGATATTTTGCGGCAATGGCTTTTGCTGAACGGTATTCCTCGGTGTTTTCGGAAAGATAGCCGGTTACGAGGTCAACGCCGTCGGGATTGACCATAGGTATAATATATATGGAAGAGTTTTCAAAGATCTCGACAGCTGAACGGTCGGCAATATTTGATCTTTCGGCATAGCTTTTGCAGAAATTTTCGATAAAACGCATGAGCAGAACGGACGTTATCCACTCATTTGCGTGATGAGAAGCGTTGTAAAAAACCTCATTTTTACCGTTGCCGAGGCGGATATACGGGATATCCTTACCCATAACGCTTTTGCCCGCCGTTGAATGAACAAGAAACGGATACCGCATTTTCAGCGCATTTATGTTGCGAACGAGAAGCCCGTATCCGTAAGAAACATCTGTTGGCACGACATTTATATTAAGCGGAACAGTTATTTTGCTGCCGACAGCGATATTCTGCGGGTCGATATCGGGGTTTGCAACGGTGATTGAGGAGACAGTTGTGCCGTATTTTTTTGCGAGGAGCCAGAAAGTGTCGCCGAGAGCCGCGGTGTGGACGGTATAGCCGTCGATATAGGGAGAGAGAGCCGCCCATGTATTATCACCTACAACCCCGTCAACAGAAATGCCAACGGCATTCTGGAAACGTCTGACCGCGTTTTCTGTTCGTATGCCGAAGATGCCGTCAATGTTGCCCGAATTATAGCCAAGACGGTTCAGAATACTTTGAAGAAGCTCGACCTGCGGACCTTTTGAACCGCGTTTTAATAAAACCATAAGATTCTCCTAAAAATAAAGATACTTTATAATATGAAAAAAGGACGGGAATGTTAACACAGGGGCAGAGAAAAAATATATTTCCGAATTTATTCACAAATATCTCTTGATTTTCCGCGCAGATTATGATATAATAGTTAAACAAAAAAATAACGCCGGAATGATGGAATTGGCAGACGTGTCGGACTCAAAATCCGATGGTAGCGATACCGTGCGGGTTCGACCCCCGCTCCCGGCACCAGAAAAAAGCCTAACGCGATTGCGTTAGGCTTTTTTCAACGATGTGTTCCGCAAGCGGAACGTGATGTATCCTGCGGAAGTGATGTGCGCTTTGCGCGTGAAGTGTGCCTTCGGCACATGAAATAGAACACATCACATCACTGAGAACAAGGTGAGCAACATCACGATGCGAAGCATCGCATCACTTTGGCGAAGCCAAAACTTCACTGAATATACGAGTTGCATTTTTGTCTTACGAGTCCGGAAAATCCTGAATGCGAAAGCATTCGGGATTTTTACTTTTCACCTCTTCCCTCTTCACTTTTCACTAAAATTCGCATTCAGGAATTTTTGAAAGTAATAAGTAATAGGTAATAGTGAAGAAGTTAGGTTGATTTGCTTCGCAAGTGATATTGCCTTCGGCAGTTAATGAGCGAATATAATATCACTTTTTGCACTGCAAAATATATCGTTCTGTCGAAGCATGAATAATTTAATATTGACAATCCTATCGCAAAATGTTATACTAAAACAAAAAACCATGCGGATACCAAAAAACGTAAAAGAAAGGCATGAATAATTATGGACATGAAAAATATCGGCAGATTTATTGCCGTTAAAAGAAACAGCATAGAAAAGACACAGGAAGAGCTTGGAAAAATGCTCGGTGTTTGCGCAAATACAGTTGACAAATGGGAAAAAGGAGAAGCTTGTCCTGATGTTCCGACA
>JAEIGA010013799.1_pt1 | contig 12288 bp, 18 predicted proteins | sample 9270691 | NCBI WGS metagenome assembly JAEIGA01 (sample SAMN17057246, study PRJNA624740) | gut metagenome | biome: biome; isolation source: fecal sample | host: Bos grunniens | place: China: Xizang | collected 2019
ATTACATCTGCTGACGTTATAGCCTTGTGTTAACGTCCATCGTTCGTACGGCTGCCCTTGCTATTCCCGTTTTGCTCAGGGGGGTGCGCCTGAAAGGTCTTACGGTCTTTCGGTCTGCTGTTTAGGGCGCACCCCCGTCGCAAAAACGGGGCGCGCCCCCCCAGCACGGGCGCGCGGGCTGGCGCGGTCTCTGTCCTCGTTCCCTCCGCGCCATAGGCGCTCGTACTCTCGGTTCCGCCTTGCGGCGGGGCACGGCGCTGTCGCGCCTCTCCCTACGGTCGGCACAGCGGTAGTCGCTACGCTCCGTTTTTTTTCGGCTAGCGCGACGTCCGTTCAGCTGCATGGGTCTCCCAAATTAAGCCCTGCTGCGGTGCAGTGGCCCTAGCGGGGCTAATAATTTGGGAACCCTCCCATGAGCGCTGAGTGCTGAAATCGAGGTTTCCCATCTATATCTGTTATCCATCCATATCTCATGACCGTTTTTGTCCCGCGAGGATCGCGGGAGATTTTTCCCATCGGGAGGAATCCCGATGCGATTTGCCTTGCCGATGGTGCGCGATGCGCCCCATCTGCATGCCCGCCCGCCACCCCTCGCGGGCTTGCGGGCTTATGGGTGATAAATTGCCAATTTCCCACTTTATCGCCCGTCACACGCGTTAAACTTTGCTAAATATATATAACTCCGTCTTGCACCCTTCCGACCTTTTTGTAAAAAATCTTTATGTTAATGGGGGTCAACTCCCTACCCGCTCCCTGATACCTCCCCGTTTGGCTCGAAAAAAAAATTTTTGTACCTTTGCGGACGTTGAAGAATACCCAGTATTTCTGAGACCCCAACGGCCTAGGGGAGTGGCCTTGATTGCAAACTCATTATTTGAATAACTATGGCAAAATCAAAAGTTGGTGGAACACGTGCTTATATCCGTGGCCGTATCGGTTCGGATGTGTACTCCATCGGTAAAACTGCTTCTGGAAAGAAACAGCAAGTCGTTCGCTCACTCGCTGAGCAAGTAAAGAACCCGCAGACGCTCGCACAGATGCGCGGACGTATGATAATGAGCACCGTTATGCAGGGTGTTTCGGCTATGGCTATGATCATTGATCACAGCTTCGATGCTTATCCCGCAGGACAGCCAAATATCAGCGCGTTCATCAAAGAGAACTATGGCCTCATTAAGGCTGACGTTGCAGCCCATCCCGCTAGCGGTAATGTGTTCGGTCTGAACAAATACCAAGAGAAGGGTATCAAACTGGGCGCATGGGTGATCTCTATGGGTCAGGCTGCAGGCCTGCCTGCTGCTGCTGCTGTGCTCAGTGCTTCGGCTCTCACTATCACTCTCGGCTCTGACACTACGGTTGGTGGTCTGAAGAGCGTGCTGAATCTCGCTGATGAAGATTACTTCACGCTGTGCGCTATCGCTGCTGCAGGTCAGTTTGTTTATGTTCGCGTGAACATTAACAAGAGTCTGGCTGACACAGAAACCATCGCAGCCGGTAACATCGCATCGCTGTTTGAGTTCGACGGTAACGTGGCCGTTACTCCTGCTCTGAATGGCTCTACCATTACTCTCACTCCTGCTGTCTTCGGTGCCAACAACGGTATCATCGTCAGCCGTAAGGAGAATGGTGCTTACAAGCACTCTACTTGCGTGCTTACTGCTCCTACTGCTCCTGCTTGGGCTGCTGATGTTGCTCTGGCAACATACCCAGAGGGCGCGCAGCGCTTCCTGAATGGTGGTGACGAAAATTTTAGTCCGTCTCAGTCGGTGACCCCTACTCCTGATCCGAGTCCATCGCCTAGCCCGTCTGAGACTAACACCCTCACACTTACCGTAGGTGATGGCATTACCTCTATCGCAGCTACCGTTGACGGCAATCCTGTCACATCTGGTGGAACCGTAGAGGCAGGTAAGACCGTTAACGTAACGGTTGTTGCATCTGATGCAACAGCAACCGTTGACGCGCTGCTGAATGGCTCTACCATTTCGCTGACTCAGAGTGGTGCTAACTGGACTGGTGCGTTCACTATGCCTAGCACAAACGCTACGTTTGTTGCTGCTGTGCATTCAGGTGAGGAAGGTGACCAGAACTAGAGAGGTTAACCTCTGATGTTTTGAAAAATCGGGGTGGGCTTTGCCCCACCCCTTTTTTCATTCTCTAAGTGAAATAACAATGGCTAGAAGTTCAATTCCAGGCGCACGCTCACCCCTTCGTGGTAAATGTGGAGATACGGTGTACCAAGTAAGACGCGTAGAAGGCAAAACCACGCAGTTCCAAAAGGCTGCTGAGGAATCACGCGTAAACAACAACACAGAACCGCAGGCAAAAGCCCGAATGGTGATGGGGCAGATACAACGCATGTTCCATCTGTTGCCGGACATCATCAAGGATGCATATATAAAGACCCCTCGCGGGACGCTCAGTTTTCAGCACTTCGCAAAGTTGAACTATGAGCGGTTGCGCCAAGATCGGGATGAGAATTGGGATAACTACGGTCTGTTTGACTGGCGACCAAAGTACGATATGACCGCTCCGGCAGGGGTGTGGCAGTTGGCTGATGGCGATTTACCTGATTTCACATACGACTCTCTTCAAACCGAGGTGGCAGGATACAACACGCTTGAGGTGCGATGGCATAACGTAAACCCATCGCAATCCGTCCGCGAGTTCTTTTCACAGCATGGTTTCGAGCCCTCAGATGAATTGTGGCTTGTCTACTACATACAGAGCACGGATGATTATGTCCCGCGAGTAGAAGTGGCCAAGTTCAAAATATCGCCATACGTTAATCCTGATGGAACACTTGAAGATGAAGTGACAGATGATTTCTTCATAGCTGTCTCCAGACAGAACGCTGAAGCTGTCCTGATGTTTGAGGATGATAGCACCCTATTTCTCGGCATAGGTGCATTCCAAGATGAGGACTATGTGGTGGCTTGTTCGGGCTTTATGGTGGTGCGCAGGGTCAATGGTGAAACACACTTCTCGAGTTGTAACTTCTCATGGATTATCAATCAAATAAGCCCGCTATATGGGCGATGGTATAAAATGTTGAAGCCCTCAGAGGCTTTCGAATCTTGGTTTAATAACAATGGTACATGACAAACGAGTTGAATCTTTTGTGGCTGTTGGCTCCTTTCTTGCGGCTGTGGGATTGGCTTTCACCTCTCTGATGATAAGCGAAGACCACGATATTGCAGCGGGAGTCCTGATGATGTGTGCTCAATTCCTAATGTTGACCGCAACGATCTTCGGAATAGATTACAAGTTGGGTCAGCGATTCACTCACAACACAAAAACAGATGAAAAGACTGGTTAGGTTTTTCTTTCTTACCTCCGCGTTGATCCTCATGTCAGCGTGGGGGTGTTGTTTTGCCCAGACAAAACAACGGCATATAAGTCTAGGCAACTCATCCTATAGTGTGGTGTATGACCCTGCGCAGGGTATCCCCCTGCGGGTATCTTGGCGGCTACGTCCTTCGGACTTCGCAGTAACTCGCAAGCGAGTCACAAAGAACTTTAAACAAGACTCGAGATGTCCTAAGCCAAGGGTGAAGGATGCAGACTACCGCAACTCCGGATACATGCGTGGTCACATGTGTCCCGCTGCAGACAGAACGGAAACCAAAGCTTTGATGAAGGAAACGTTTCTCATGTCCAATGTGGCTCCCATGACAACCACGTTGAATTGTGGTGCGTGGGCCACCATCGAGAACCAAACACGTAAGCTAGCTATCAAGTACGATTCTGTGGACGTTCTCGTAGGCGCTATCTATACAGGCGCTGACTCGCTATATATCGCCCGAGGGAAGGTGCATGTACCTTCCCTCTTTTTCAGGCAAGTGACCAGAGCGAAAAATGATTCACTTTTGGCATTTTGGCTAGTCAGCCAAACGGGGGTTTTTCTTCCTGCAGCATGTATTACAACCGATATCCCAGAATAAGCTGATTTTTGTCGATTTGTAATACATACTCGAGTTGGCCTTGTCTGCTGCTGAACTCTATTCCGGAATCGATTTTGTATTACATTTTCCCATGTACAAATAAAATAGCTGCTGGTTCCAGACGCTACCATGGGTTTTTGTAATACATAAAATTTTCCTATCTTTGCACCGTGAATCTTTAATTTTTCAGAGTATGAGACAAGACAAATTGGTATCAGTTAGACTAAGTGAAAAGACCGTTGCAACACTAGAGAACTACGGCAAAGACTATTACGGCTACTCCCGTAGCCAGTTAATCAACATGGCGGCAAATTTCTTTGCCTACCTTATCGAAACTAGGCAGTTCGAAAAGATTAGAAGATTCTTTCCTCAGTACGGTGATGTTTGCGATGAATTTACTTTCAAATTCCATCGCGGGCATAAATAGCAAAGATCTTTTTTTTGGTGTATATGGGGGGGATCAATAGTCTTGTTTGTTAATCTCCCGATACTTCGTTACGATGCGTTTTCGATACACCCCGCCACCGTGAGGACGAATGGCGGGGTTTGTTGTATGCTTATCGCCCAATCAAGTTTGTTGGGCGATGGATTACCCTGCTGATGTGGGCAAAAAAAAAAGTGCCGTCAGGAGCCTATAGCCCCTGCCGGCACTTGGTTGGTAAATACGTAATTCAATCCCTCCAATAGAGGAAGATTAAAACCGAAATGAACATAAACGTTGCCATAGCTAAAACTTTTTGTTTCGTGTCCAATAATGCAGGATGGTGCCCAGTACGAGCGCCACGCAGAAATAGAGATATTCCATACTTAATGCAGTTCAATCCAAAGTGCTTTCTTACCTCTTTCGAGGTCTTGCTTGAACCCTCTCGCCTTATAGCGAGTGGGGAAGGTCAGAGAATGGCTTTCGCCATCCTCCGACATCCATGTGACAGTTGTCTGTATTCGTTTCATACTCTTACTATTTCATATAGGCACATTCTTCAAAGCCCTCTGAGTTATAAATGGTGCTTCGTTTCGCACCGCTTGCCATTAGAGTTCCTCTGCATATCATTAGTAGAAGGGCCCTATATTCGTGGGGTTCTCCTTCTACGATGATTTCTGCATACACTGCACTTTCATCATTGTACTCGAGTTCTAGCGTGAATATCTTCTTTTTATCGATTGATTTCATACTCGTTTCCCTTTTATGATTTTGATTTTATAGCCATTCTTAACCGCCTTGGGCGATATTGTTTCGAATTGTAGAGAGTTAACCACAAGGCTTGCGCCTAGATAGTTATCATCGTGCTCATAGCTGATACCGGTATGGCATAGCCCCCAGAGGGCGCGAGCACTTTCCCCATAGAAGGAGATATTTTCTCCGTCTTGATACCCCGTGAGGGTATCCAATATTAAAGATACTTCCATGATTTACTTTGGTCTTTTGTTCGTATCAAGTTTGAAAAGATGTCGACCACAATCATCGTGGTCGCAAGTCCCCTGCAGGAAGCATCGCCTGCAGGGGTCTAGGTTTAGGGCTTGTTTCATTATTCTGTTTCCTCCTCTTTGTGTTCGTAGAAGTTAAAAGTAAGTTTCATACCATAGGCATCAATCATTGTGCCGGATTCTGTAGTTACTATAATTTTGCATCCGGTCACATGATAGGTGTACCATGATTGTTTGTGGTTCTCTTCTACTATCTTTACGATTTGTTCAAGTCTTGTGCCATCGAAATAATCGATGTCTTTTGTTATTATCGAGATAGTGGGGTTCGGTTCATAAGCGCGGCCCCGTACCATGTAATGATTGTCTTTTTGCTGAACTAAGAATAGCGTAATCAGTGATGAGATATTAGCGATTTCATTTCTGTATGTGAATATTGTTTCATCCATGTCTGTTGATGTTCGGCACTCCCGTCCCCGAGTTTAATTTTTTTTATTCTGTAATAGCTGTGAAGTAATACGAATCTCCGGTTTCTTCATTCTTCATTCTAGCAAACCATTGATATTCGCGATGTGTTTGCCATGAGCGAATAGGCTGTTTCGTTACTACTGCATTGAATGGTGATGGTAATACCCCGCTGTATGGGCAGAAGTCTGTCATGAGTTGGTATTGGTCGCAGATATAGAACTCTTTGATTTCTTCTAGTTCAATCATGCGTTGCAGGCTCCTCAGCATTGTTAGATAATGCACTTTGTCGATTTGTTTTCCGTTTATCATTTGTCTGTTGATGTTCGGCTCTCCCGTCCCCGAGTCCTATGTGATTAAAAATTATTGTTGTTTTGTTCTCATCGCACCTTTGCGATGTTTCCTTGTTATCAGCATGTCAATGACCTCTTTCTACATGCAAAGATACTGCTTTTTTCGCTGATTTCCAAATATTTAGACACCTCTGTGTCGATACAATTAGGCTATATAGCGATACATTTTGCCATTTCGTCGGCAAAATTTGGCTGTTTTTTGTTCCACGTGGAACATTGCAAGAAAAAAAATCTTTCTGCAATGTGTATGACATTACAGATTTTTTTTCTATCTTTGCACCCGAATCAAAGAATGATATTCTATGGATAGAATGAAAGCTATTTCGGTCCGGTTCACAGAAGACGAGATCAAGGCACTCGACCTTCTACAGACCCACCACCCATATTACACCCGTTCAACGATAGTACGTGCGGCAGTCGCATTCATGCTGACCCGCCTATCTACCGAAGAGCAAAATATTCTACTTTGCGACTATGGAACAAACTTCGAAAAGCCAAGGCTTGCAGTCACCAAACTCACCCTCTAAGAAGGAGCCAAGAGGAATCCGGAATAACAACCCGCTCAACATACGGAAGGGCAACAATTGGTATGGTGAGCGCCATCCACAATTAGACAGAGATTTTGAGGAGTTCCAAACAATGGAGTTGGGTATTCGTGCGGCCTTCAAACTCATGAGGAACTACATAACGGGCTTTAGTGGCAAATCCACGAAGTTCAACACCATTCGCCTGCTAATTCGTAGATGGGCGCCGCCAACCGAGAATGCAACCCAACGTTATATAGATTTTGTCTGTAAACAAGTCGGCATCGACCAGAACAAAGTTATATGGTTCAACGACCGCGCCCTGATGATTGGAATCTGTAGGGCAATGGCATTTGTGGAATGCGGCAAGTGGATAGACGTAGACAAATTCGAAACAGCGTACGATTTGTTATAATGATATTCTTTCAAAAATGTAGTCCTATGGTTAAAAAGATTGTAATGTTAATGACGTTGATTTTGGTCTGCTCATGCAGCCCCAAAGTTTGGCTAACATCGGACTCCGATGTGCTCCTAGAGTCAGATCGAGCCACTGGTAAGTGGTCAATGATCTGGACTTGGAAACTGTCCAAGGGTCGAACGGTATCGGATACTATTCCGGTTCGAGTAGAGCAACAAGATGTGGTCTTTAAAGTCGACTCCACAGCGGTGGAAAGGAAGTAAGAGGATTTCAATCATGTCCAAGGATGGCCCCTTCGCTGAGAAGCGATGGGGCTTTTTTTATTCCTGCAGGCCTGCTGCAGTCTGTAATACATTCAAGGTGCCGAAAAGTTTTTTTTCGGTCTGTTTTCGGTACATTGCGGACTGATTTAGAATTTGAAAAGAACTTCGAGAAGTTTTTGGAGAGCCTAGAAGCGAGGTTTAAAAAATACTAAATCGGGATTAAATTTCGATAAAATTTGCCCAATTGTCGATGATGGTATTTTTCGTATTGAATAATTTTATATCTTTGCAACCGCGTAGGATAGTCGGCAACTGGAGGCAGACCGATGAACGTATCGCGACCGAATGGACAAATCACATGTCTGTTGAGAGTCTGGTGAGGGATAGCTACCCAATCCGGACTCTTTCTTCAAAAACAGATGTGCACAGCAGATTTCCATAATGCTGATTCTCGTTTTTATATGTCCACGGTTTAAGACGTAACACCGACAGACATGTAAATCATGAAGAGTTATTATCTTTATGTCCCCGATGGGGATTCTATGACCTGTGAATCGGTTGTAGTTTGGTTGTTTGCAGGTTCGTCCAATCGCGAATTTGCAAAGTTGTGTTTAATGGAACAATATGCGATGGACACTGATGGTTTCTTGCGTCAAAAAGATGAGGACACCTTGCAGTGGCTTGACGATCATGCAAAGCAGTTGTTTCAGGGAAGTCTATTGCCACAATTACATTTGCGCTGCGTTAAGATGTCGGTATCTGATTGCTACAGAATGACCATTGACGGTACTCTTGAATGGTATTGCAAACGATATGCAAACCAACGTGGATTACTCTCGATACTCTGGAGCCACGACACAAACTTCATGCGTAAAATGTACCGTAAAAAAATGTCATACAACATGTCCTGCGGGACACGTAAATACCTAAGTCATAGTTTAAGAAATGATAGTCTTGTAGTGCTCTGGCCGATTGCTCTGGTATTCGGGATTGCGCTCGTTGACCGTCTTGGAGAATTATTGTTGAACCTATTAAAGTTTTGAATCATGGTGCATCTGGATTTTAACGGTGTCGTTTATTGCGATGAGATAGGCGGCCATTGTCAAGTATGTGATTTCCTAGGATTGCTTAGTACAAATGCGCAGTGTGGCTCTTGTCCGCTGACTAATTTCGGTATGGAATTTATTAATACTTGTTTTTACGGTGCGCTTTGGGAAGGGACAAAAAAGTCATGTACGAAGACGAAAGAAGATGTTGCAAGTGTAACTTCTGGAAGTCAGACCACGATGGAGTGATGGGCTTCTGTACGCTTCACAAATCTAGCGCGTGGGGTGATAGCTTACCTTGCAGCGAATTTGATGATAGTGTGATTTTTTAATTTTCGGGTGTGAATCACCTAATATGTATCATTTTTAAAACTTAATGCATTATGTTAAAGTTAGAGTTAATCGGCAATCTCGGGGCAGACGCGGAAATCGTCACCACCGATGGAGCCAAGTTTGTATCATTCAGAGTTGCGCATAGTGAGAAATGGACGGGCGCAGATGGTAAGGAACAATCATCGACCATGTGGATTGATTGCATCATCCAGAACGCAGATTCAAAGGTCGTTCCGTTCTTGAAGTCTGGAACCAAAGTCTTCGTTAGAGGTTATGCAGCGACTCGCGTGTACTCTTCGAAGAAAGATCGTTGTATGAAAGCAGGCTTAACATGTAAAGTCTTGGAGGTCGAGTTGTGCGGAGGTGCGAGTGATGATGTACCCAGACAGCTTATTGAGCCTAACTCAGGTGCGCTCGTTGACGTGACCAAGCACTATTGGGCGAACATCGACACTAAGAGCCTAAAGAAAGATGATGTCTTTGAGTTGATTGATAAGCAGGGCAACCGCTATCAGGGCAACAAGGCGGGCTTCGTAGTCCCAGTGAAAGAGGAAGAGGCCCAGGCTAATGAAACAGCGTGAACTGCACAAGAAAGTCCAACTCCTAAAGGCGGGGCAGGTCGTTCAGATAGCAGGCGATTTCTTTCGGGCCATCAAAGTAAATGATGATGATCCAACGACCATTTGTAACGAATGTAGTTTAGATTCCATCTGTCATGATGATGTGCTTGATGTTTGTTTAGCTATGGAGGCTCCACGAAATCATGGTTGGATGCTCAAATTAGCCCACCCTGCCTAAGTTGGATTAACTAATTCTGCCCAATGGCAAAAGTTCCTAAACGATGTGTCAACCTCGATTGGTTAGAGGTTTATTGTCTTGAGGATAGTCAGCGTTACCCGTGTGACGCTGACTATTTCCGCAGGCAAGGTTACTTCGTGAGAGAACGCGATTATGGTACGAGGCAATACGCACAAGCCTTCACGATAGAAGATGAACACGGTGATCCTTGGATTGAAGTACGTAGGGCACCGAAGTCAGGAGATACCGATTATTCGGGCTATGTGCCTGAGTCATGTAACTTGCGACTGGTTAACCGGTATTGTTATGCAAACGACCCCATCCAACAGCTAACTAACTTCATGCTCTTACATGGATACATCTTCAAGAAAATCTTCCGTATCGACATTTGCTACGATTTCGTGAAGTTCGATAGTGGCGATGATCCCGAGAAGTTTGCGCGAAGATACATAGCCAGACAATACCGGAAAGTGAATCAGGCAAAGCTGTCTTTGGTGGGCGATGATACGTGGGCAGATTTCTCATGGCAGTCTTTGAAGTGGGGCAACGAGAAGTCGATGGTGTCGACCAAGATGTATGATAAGACCTTGGAGATCAAAGCCAACAAGACCGACAAACCCTACATCAAATATGCGTGGTGGGAATGCGGACTAGTTGACCATCCTATCGAACTATACAAGCTGGACGATAAAGGCAAGAAGACCTACCCGCATGTTTGGCGAGTGGAATTTTGTATGAAGTCCAAAGCCCGTAATTGGATAGTGATTGAGTGGCAAGGCGGTAAGAAGGTGAAGAAAAAACGACTGCCGCATTATCTGTCGATGTTCGATAGCAAAGACAAACTTTGGCAACGGTTCGAAGAATTGGCCTTCCATTATTTCTCATTCCGAAAGAAGGAATACAAAAACGTTGAAGCCTTTATGACTCAGGCCACGAAAGGCGAGAAGGCGAACGGGATCACTCTGGAAGTTAAACGAAAGTACGATTGCCCCGAGAAGGTCTTGTTTAAGTACAACTTCAACCGCGAGTTCCACCAACTAGACCAACTACCGAAGGAAACCAAGAAAAACAACGAGGAAGCCATCCTAAGACGTAGGCTCATTCATTACCAAGAACACCATATGGATCCTAAAATTAGAACGGCCTGCCAAACGATCCTCGACAATCTTACCCGCGATGAATGGCTAGGGCTGTGCGAGCATCGCAGCCAGTTCGAATATGAGATATTACAACGAGCCCTAGCGAGAAAGTTAGCGGGCGATGATGGTTCCGTCTGCGAGATCATTCAAGAACTTCGGGAACTGCTGAAGGATGGTGCCATCTTCTAAACGCGAGGCGATGGCCGCGAAAAAGTCGCGGTACAGTAATACCGCGACGCGATTCCAGAAGACAGTTTATGAAATACATAGTGTTTATGCGGGTTTCAGACGATTTTTCCTTACGGACGCGAGCGCGATCGTGCGCACCCCTATGCGGGCGCACGCGATAACCACCGTTTTCGACCATTCCTCCACTATCCCCCACCACCACCCCGCTCATGGCCGCGTGGCCGAGAAACCCCCCTCGCCATCCATATCGCCACAGCCCTGAGTCATCCCGCTGCATCGCTCACTACGTCCGCGTGCTTAGCGATGATGGCTCTGGGCATTGTGGCGATACCGATGGCTAAAGGGGGAGATAGGTTGGGTCATTTTTTGTCGGCTCCGGCTGAAATGGCGCATCGGGGCTCGCTGCGGGTTTTCGTAATCCATTCGCGGGAGATTACGAAAAACACACTCCTGCGTCGTGTTCTACCTTGCTTGCCTTCCTCTGCCCCTTTTCAGCCTGCGCGATGCGTGTTCGCTACGCTCGATTATCGTTGTCTTAACGTCCATCGAAAGCCGCGCGGTCGTCGCGCCCGCAGACGTCTAGAGTGATAAGCCTCGCGGTCGTCGCGCCCGCAGACGTCTAGAGTGATAAGCCGCGCGGTCGTCGCGCCCGCAGACGTCTAGAGTGATAAGCCGCGCGGTCGTCGCGCCCGCAGACGTCTAGGGTGATAAGCCGCGCGGTCGTCGCGCCCGCAAACGTCTAGAGTGATAAGCCGCGCGGTCGTCGCGAAAGCAGACGTCTAGGGTGATAAGCCGCGCGGTCGTCGCGAAAGCAGACGTCTAGGGTGATAAGCCGCGCGGTCGTCGCGCCCGCAAACGTCTATAGTGATAAGTCGCGCGGTCGTCGCGCCCGCAAACGTCTATAGTGATAAGCCGCGCGGTCGTCGCGAAGTCAATAGGCGGGGGCTCCCCCGCCCCCGTACCCCCGCGCCCTTCGGGTTCCGCTTCGGCTCGTTGGCTCCGTCCTCGGGCTACTCGCCCTGCGGAATGATCGCCACGAGCCTGCCGCGTGGAGTTTGTCTGCTTGCGTTTAGCCGCTTCGCTAGCCGTGCGCGGGCGTCCGTGTGGTGTTTTCCCCTACTCCATCGCCACTTATCATCCTAGGAAAGTCGCGTCCTCGCGTCTGGGGGGTTTCGAGCTCCCCCCATCCCCGAGTCCGCGGGGCTTTCGCGTTGCCCGCCAATGGGGGTACGTCTCATCGAGCAGGCAGTTTAATTACATCTGCTGACGTTATAGCCTTGTGTTAACGTCCATCGTTCGTACGGCTGCCCTTGCTATTCCCGTTTTGCTCAGGGGGGTGCGCCTGAAAGGTCTTACGGTCTTTCGGTCTGCTGTTTAGGGCGCACCCCCGTCGC
>JAEIGA010013800.1_pt1 | contig 12288 bp, 12 predicted proteins | sample 9270691 | NCBI WGS metagenome assembly JAEIGA01 (sample SAMN17057246, study PRJNA624740) | gut metagenome | biome: biome; isolation source: fecal sample | host: Bos grunniens | place: China: Xizang | collected 2019
ACCGCTGTCTCGGCTCGGCAGAAGCTTCCCAGAAGTATTTGTTTCCACAGGACGGCTATGATGTGACCGTGGATACCCATGTAAACACCGCCTGGGAATGCGCAGACCGGATTTTTGATGAGATTTTTACAATGGAAAAGAGGAAATCGTTATGAATAAGAAAATTCGTTGGATCACAGAAACTGCCGTCATGCTGGCACTTTTGGTTACGTTGCAGGCCCTCACCAAACCCATGGGCCAGTTGGTCACCGGCTCTTTTGTCAATGCGGTGCTGGCAGTGTCCGTCCTGGTGGGCGGATGGTACTGCGGCATCGTGGTGGCTGTGGTGTCGCCTGTGCTTGCCTATCTTCTGGCCATTGCGCCCCAGATCCTCACGGTTCCTGCCATCATGGCAGGCAACGCAGTGTTTGTGACCCTTTTGCACTTCATTGCCGGAAACGACAGCAAGAAGCTCCTTCGCCAGGTCCTGGCATGGCTGGGGGCGGCGGCAGCCAAGTTTTGTGTGCTGTACGCAGCGGTGAACTGGCTGATTTGTGGCGTGTTGGCAGAGGGTCTGCTGGCCTCCGGTATGCTCAAAGCACCAATGCTGAATGCGCTGCCTGCTACTTTCTCCTGGCCCCAGCTGTTCACGGCCCTCATTGGTGGCGGTGTCGCTCTGCTGATGGTGCCCGTCCTGCGGAAAGCGTTGCATAAATAGGAAAAATACAGCCGCCTCACATGAGGCGGCTGTTACTGTTTCACTATACAAAGAGGGGACAGCCCATTTTTTATTTCTTCGGTTCCAGCTGGTCCAGCCAGTAGAGAACATAGCTGGCGAAACCGTGATTGCAGCTGGCGGAAGCGCCCACATTCTCCCAAAGGGTGCCGGTGCGCTCTGCCATGTAGAGGAAATAGCCCTCAATGTTCTGCTTGACGGTGTCGTGGTAACCAAGCTGCATCAGCATATCCAGCCGCAGATAGTTGCCGATGAAGGCATTGGCAGGATAAATTTCCGGCCAGGCACCGGTTTCGGCACGGTTGGGGCCAAAATCTTCAATCAGAATTTTCAGCAGTTCCGGATGAGTTTCGGGGGTGGCTGCGCCGAAGAAGAAGGCATAGTACTGGCACACTTCCGTCCGCTCACCGGAAGAAACCAGTTTGCCGTCCTTCAGTACGGCGTTGTCCACGAAGAACTGGCCGTCGAAGGACTGCTTCCGTACAGTTTCCAGCACGGCATCGGCCTTTTTCTGGTAGCCTTCGTTGTTGTAGAGTTCGGCGGCGGACCGCAGGGCGGCAGAATAGAGCATATTGGTGGGGTAATTCACATCCTGAGTCAGCTGGTTGGCCATGGACCACTCCACGAAATTCCAGCTGGGCAGGTTTTGCAGCAGGCCGTCCTGGTTTTCAAAGCCCTGGAAATAGTCGAAAAGCTTTTCGATACGGGGCTGGTACCGGGCGATCAGATGGGGGTTGCCGCCACGGTTGCGATATTCCCGCAGCTCCACCACCAGCCACATTGCCCACTGGGGAATGAAGACAGAGTCCATGTGGTCGGCGGGATAGCACATGGGGAACATACCCTCCGGCAGGGCGGCATAATGCTCTTCGTGGAGGAAGTTTTCCAGGAAGCTGGTTTCTACCCGGCTGCTGCCGGTCAGTAAATATTCCACACGGCTGGTGAAGAAACTGTCGCACAGCCAGCCGGCACGCTCCCGGGAGGGGCAGTCTGTGAAAATATCCACCGCGTTCTGGCGGTAGGTTTCGATGGCGGCATTGGTGATCTGCTGCAAAACAGGGGAGCTGGGAATGTGGGTGGGAGAAACCGGAGGATGCTTATACTGTACCATCTTCAGATCGGTAACGGTGCATCCACCGCCAACTGCGGCGATCTGCAGGTACTGCATTGTATAAACGTTGAAGGTGCGCAATGCGTGAGTGCCGGGACACAAATCGTAACGGATAGCATTGGCGCAGTCCATACGCAGAAAATCGACCTTTCCGTCCAGCAGCACTTCGTCAAACATGACATAAATGGTCACGGGCGCTTCGCAAGTTACATTCCAGCGGAGCATACCGGTCATATTGCAGGGCAGCTTATACATGGTATAGCTGTCGGCGGCCAAATTGCCACCCTGACAGACTTCACCGGGATTGTAGGCAAAATGCTGACATTCTGCGGTAGGGTAGACCTCCAGCTCATCGATAGGATAACCGGTCAGCCGGTCTTCGCTGACCTTCAGCCAGGCGCGGTCCTGCCGCAGCGGATCCGGAACGATGGGACACAGAGTACCGGAGAGCTGAGGCACCGCGTCTGCGGTTTCGTACAGCGGATAGGGAGCGTAACGGGGAATGATGATCTTTTCTGCGGTGGGGCAGAGGACTTCCGCACCGGGAATCTTATCTTCCAGGAAAGAATCCAGTCTGGAAATGCAGTAGGCTTCGGAATAAGGCCGCTGGAAGCTGTAGCGCTGCGTTTTGCGGCGGCGGAAGGGATGAACCCGAGCGGTAAAATCCCGACCGGTCCAGGCGATGGCTTCTCCGGCGGAAACGATTTCTGCCTGCAGGAAAGAGGGCTGGTTCTGCAGTTCAAAGCTGTAGGCGTTGTAGCCGCAGACTTCGATGACTACCGTGTTTTCTTCTCGATCCAGCAAAGGTGCGATGTCGATTTGATCCATTCGGAAGTGGTTTTTGCCAGCCCGGGCAGGGCCATAAGCCACAAAAACACCGTTTACATACAGATTGTACAGGCCCGAAGTGGCAATCCGCACCACTGCCTGGTTTAGGCGAGGGCATAGGGCCTTGCACTGCAATGTTAGATTGTGTTCTTCTTCCCGGCCTTCCAGCCAGACGGGTAACGCATGGATAAACATAAGCAAGATCCTTTCTGATGTTAGTGAGAACCCAGACATGGCACATCGGCCTCTGCCTGAAGGAAGGTTTTTCGGTATTGGCTGGGGGACTGCTGATACTGGGCGGTAAACAACCGGGAGAAAGAGGAGAAGGAACGGAATCCTATACGCACAGAGATCTCGCCGATGGGCAGGGACTTTTCGATTAAATAGTATCGTGCCTTGTCCAACCGGAATTTGGTCAAGTAGTCTTTGGGGGAGATGCCCATGGCATTGGTGAAGATGCGGCAGAAATAGCTCCGCTCCAAAGCTACCAGTCGGGGCGGATCAAAAAGGCATCGCCCGGCTTCAGGCGGTGCTGGCGGCTATCCACGGTATAAACACCCCGGCCTTCCAGCACATAGTGGATCTGGAACATACTTTTTACCCAGGGGCCCTTGGCTGTTCCGGGACCGCAGGTATCGGTTCCGGTGTGGCAAAGGCTTAGGTATTCGTTTTGGTCCTCCCGAGCAATATAGCTGAAGGTAGTAGGTTTCTTAAGCATGGAACACCGCCCAAAAGTCACATTTGCGGAGAAAACGGAAACAAATGGATGTTGCGGTATAATTGGTATTATTATAAAATAATAGAGATGCCAGATGGCAGAATTTTAGTGATTTTCCTTAACTGGCCCAATCAGTACCCCCAGTATATCGTCAGATTCTGGGAGTGTCAACAGAATGTTGAAAAAGGGTAAGACACATTTTGCGGTTAATAGGGGGATGCCCCATCTGTATTTATCCAAACTGTTCATCGCCGGTCATTGTTGGGAAATTCGGGTAGAACCGGAATCCTGGACAGTGAAACGTAACGATGAATTGGTTGCCCAAGGCCGCACCGAGGCTGCCCGGGTAAATTTTGCGTTTATGGGATTTTTCTGAATAGTTTACCGCTTCCTGGCAAACAATAGCACCGTAGAAAAACCAGGAGGTATTTTTATGAAGGCAAAACGATTTTGGTCCCTGGCCCTGGCGCTGCTGACGGCTCTGGGGCTGTGTATCGGCGCTTACGGCGCCGAGGTGGATTGCGACAGCATCTATTGCTTCACATCCGCCGATTTTTCCGATGAGGAGCTGCGGGGTATCTGCATCACCAATCTGCCTGATCCAGCGGTGGGTACCGTGATGCTGGGCAGCCGGGTTCTGCAGCCTGGGGATATTCTGGCGGCAGCGCAGTTGGAAAAGATGACCTTTCTGCCGGTTCGCTCCGACGAGGATCAGCAGGCAGTGGTTACCTATCTGCCCATTTTTGAAAACAAGGTAGCCCCCGCTACTAAAATGACTATTTCCATCCGTGGCAAGAAGGATGAGGCACCCGTTGCAGAGGATTCTGCCCTGGAAACCTACAAAAATCTTGCCAACAGTGGCAAATTGGCGGTTTCCGACCCGGAAGGGAGCAATCTGACTTTCACGGTGATCCGTGCGCCCAAGCGTGGGGATGTGGCAGTCAATCCTGACGGCACCTTCACCTACACCCCTAAGAAAAACAAGACCGGGACCGACTCTTTCACCTACACCGCAACCGATGCAGCCGGCAATGTTTCCCGGGAGGCTACTGTTACGGTGCAGGTACTGAAAGCTGCCAGCAAGCAGCAGTATACCGATACCATGGGTACAAACTACCGTTTTGCGGCGGAATGGATGAAAAATACGGGTCTGTTCCAGGGGGAAACCATCAATGGTAAGCAGTGTTTTCAACCGGAGAAGACCGTGACTCGCGGGGAATTTACTGCCATGCTTGTGCAATCTCTGGGAATTAACACGGATGAAAATGCGGATTTTACCGGTTTTTCCGATGATGTCCCAGCCTGGCTGAAGCCCTATCTGGCGGCCGCCATGCGCTCCGGCCTTACTGCTGGCTGGCCTCACGGCAGCACCTTTGGTGCAAACCAGCCCATCACGGGGGAAGAGGCGGCACTGATGCTGCAAAATGCGTTGGATATGCCGCTAACTGCCGCTGCGGAGGAAACGGATGTGCCTGATTGGGCAGCTCCTGCCATGTCTGCCATGGCGCAAAACGGCGTGGCATTGCCCCAGGGAACCTTGAACCGGGGCGAAGTGGCACTGGCGCTCTACCGGGCCAGCCTTCTGGCACCCAATGCACCTGGCATGACCGTATTTGCCCGACAGTAAAAAAGAACGCCCAGCCAATCCCGGCTGGGCGTTTGATTTGGAGTTTACCGCAGTAGATCGTGTCCGGAAAAATACTTTTTCATGGGTGCATACAGCGCAGCCGCCAGCACCAGGGCAATAACCGCGTTGGGCAGCATATACACGCCGTTGTATACGATAGAGTAGATATGGGGATTGCTGAAAACACCCAAACCTTCCAGACCTTCAATGCCGGTGGGCTCGATAATCCGGTAGAGCGTTACACCGCTAAAATAATGCACGACAAATCTGCCCAGGCAGCCAATGACTACATCAGGGAAAATACCCCAGGCTTTGCCTTTGAAGAAGCCACCCAGACACAGCGCTGTGTAGGCCACCAGATAGTCAAGCAGTATGGACTGCCAGCCCCAGGCGTAGCCCTTGCCCAACAGCATATCCAGAGTGCCGTAGGCAAAGCATACAAGAGCGCCTTTGCCAACACCCCAACGGTGGACATACAACAGTAGCGGGAACATGGCCAGAGTTACGCTGCCGCCTTGGGGAAGGCTGGCAAAAAGAATGGAAGACAGGTAGTTCAGCACGATGGCCAAAGCCAGCAGGATGGCGCCCTCCGTCAGCGCCCGGGTTCGCAGATGTGTTTTGCTCATAGAATCTCCTCCTAAAAAATTATATCGCATTGCAAATCCGCCTAAGATGTGCAATGCGATCGGAAGATCCCATATTCTCATCTTTTCCTACGACGGTACTGACCGTATCAGGTTCACGGGTCTAAGCTACACAGCTCACTCTCAGCCGAATGCATTCGGCTCCCCGAAGACTTCTTTTGTTCTGCGACAGAGTTATTATAGCAAATTCTTAGCCTTTGTCAATTCATAAACGGTTGCGTGTAGAAGAAAAATATGCTAGAATGATGAAAAACACATTAGGAGACTCCATGTTTGCTAAGTATTTGACCGTATTTTTTATATCCATGGTACCGCTGATCGAGTTGCGGGGTGCAATTCCCGTTGCGCTCGGCATGGATCTTCCTGCGATTCCGGCGATCATCGTCTGTTGCGTTGGCAATATGATCCCGGTGCCGTTTATCTATTTCTTTGCCCGGAAATTTCTGATATGGGGCGCGAAACAGAAATACATGGGGAAGTTTTGTAACTTTTTCCTGGAGAAAGGCCAACGGGCCGGTGAAAAGCTGGTGCGAAAACAGGCCGGGGCGGCCTGGCGGCAGCGCTGGCGCTGTTTGTTGGCATTCCGTTGCCCGGTACCGGCGCCTGGACCGGAACCCTGGGTGCCAGCTTTTTGGATATGGGATTCAAGTCTGCGGTGATCTCCGTGTCCCTGGGCGTGGTGCTGGCCGGTATTATCATGAGCATTGTAAGCCTTTTGGGGCTGCATATTTTTGGACTGTAAAGGAGAAACGCTATGTCTGATTGCCTGTTTTGTAAGATCATCGCCGGGGATATTCCCTCCAACAAGGTATATGAAGATGATTTGATCCTGGCCTTCCGGGATATTGCTCCGATGGCACCCACCCATATTTTGGTGGTGCCCAAGTGCCACATTGCCGACTGCAACGGTATTTCTGCCGAAAACAGCGCGGTTGTGGCCCACATTTTCACTGTGATCCCCCAGATCGCTGCAGCGGAAGGGTTAGAAAACGGCTACCGTGTGGTTTCCAACTGCGGGGAAGATGCCGGCCAGACGGTGAAGCATCTGCATTTCCATATTCTGGGCGGCAAAAAGCTGAGCCTGGAAATGGCCTGAATTTCATAAAAAACCCAGGAGCTTTTGCTCCTGGGTTTTTTGCTTTTATTCCAATTCGAAAGCGCCGGTGTAGAGTTGGTAGTAGGTACCCTTCTGGGCGATAAGATCATCATGGGTGCCACGCTCGATGATGTGGCCGTGATCGAGCACCATGATACAATCGGAGTTGCGGACGGTGGAAAGCCGGTGGGCGATGACAAACACGGTGCGTCCGTGCATCAATTTATCCATGCCGTCCTGCACCAGCTTTTCGGTGCGGGTATCGATGGAGGAGGTAGCCTCGTCCAGAATCATAACGGGGGGATCTGCCACCGCTGCTCTGGCAATGGAGATCAGCTGCCGCTGACCCTGGGAGAGAGAAGCACCGTTAGCGGTCAGTTCCGTGTCGTAGCCATTGGGAAGTCGGGTAATGAAATCGTGGGCATTGGCCAGCTTTGCAGCGGCGATGCATTCTTCATCGGTGGCGTCCAGCTTGCCGTAGCGGATGTTTTCCATCACCGTGCCGGTGAATAGGTTCACATCCTGCAGCACTACGCCCAGAGAGCGGCGCAAATCCGGCTTTTTGATCTTGTTGATGTTGATGCCGTCATAGCGGATCTTGCCGTCGGCGATGTCATAGAAACGGTTGATGAGGTTGGTAATGGTTGTCTTACCGGCACCGGTAGCACCGACAAAGGCGATCTTCTGGCCCGGATGGGCATACAGAGTGATATCGGTCAGCACCTGCTTTTCCGGTACATAGCTGAAGTCCACCATATCCATGACAATGTCGCCCTTCAACTCGGTGTAGGTCACGGTGCCATCAGCCTGATGGGGATGCTTCCATGCCCAGTGACCGGTATGCTCGGGGGTTTCGGTGATGGTGCCGTCGGCATTGATATGGGCATTCACCAGAGTCACGTAGCCATTGTCCACTTCCGGCTCCTGGTCCATGAGCTCAAAGACACGCTCTGCGCCGGCCATAGCCATGATGATGGAGTTAAACTGCATGGACACCTGGTTGATGGGCATGTTGAAGTTGCGGGACAGGGCCATAAAGGCCATCAGCGTACCCAAACTCAGCACCACAGAACCGGGCTCCATGCCCAGTGCGGCAGCGATGGCATCGTTGTTTACTGCGATGGTGCCGCCCACGATGGCCAGAATGGCATACTGCACATAACCCAGATTGTTGTTGATGGGGCCCATCATGTTGGAGAACTTGCCGGCAGAGAAGGCATTTTCGCAAAGATCTTCGTTGAGGGCATCGAATTCTTTTTTGCAGACTTCTTCGTGGTTGAAGACCTTGACCACTTTCTGACCGGTGATCATTTCTTCAATATAGCCGTTTACCGCGCCCAGACTCTTTTGCTGACCCTTAAAGAATTTGCCTGCTTTTCCTGCCAGGGTAGCAGTAGTCACAATCACACCTGCCACGGTCACCAGACTTACCAGAGTCAACATCCAGGATTCCCGCAGCATGGTGATAAACAGCACAACGATGGTCACCGCGGAGGAGATGGTCTGAGGAATGGACTGGGAGATCATCTGCCGCATGGTGTCGATGTCAGAGGTGTAGCGGGACATGATATTACCGGCGGTGTTGGAATCAAAATACCGCAAAGGAAGTTTCTGCATTTTTTGGAACATTTCGTCCCGGATGGTTTTCTGGATACCCTGGGTCACACCGACCATCAGATAACTCTGCAGGAAACTGCTGAGCATACCGGCCAGGAACACCAACGCGATCTGGACCAGGAATTTCATGATGGGGGCGAAATCCGTGCTTCCGTTGGCAACCATGGGCAGGATGTAATCATCCACCAGATCGCCCAGCATGGTGGAGCTGCGGGAATGCACCAGCGCGTGAGCAAAGATACACAGCAGCACGGTAAATAAAGTGCCTTTGTACTGCAGCAGATATTTCAGCAGCCGCAGGAATGTCTTCTTTGGGTTCTTGGCCTTCTGGCCGCCGCCCCGGGGAGGTCTCATAGGAGGCATTATTCGTCCCCTCCTTTCTGCTGGGAGTAGAATACTTCCTGATAAATGGCGGAAGTAGCCATCAGCTCTTCGTGGTTGCCCACAGCGCTGATCTGGCCGTTGTCCATAATCACGATCATATCCGCGTCCTGCACCGAGGCAATGCGCTGGGCAATGATCAGCTTGGTGGTGCCGGGGATCTCTTCCCGGAATGCCTTGCGGATGGAAGCGTCAGTGGCGGTGTCCACAGCGGAGGTAGAGTCATCCAGGATCAGGATTTTCGGCTTTTTCAGCAGAGCCCGAGCGATACAGATCCGCTGTTTCTGACCGCCGGAAACATTGGTGCCGCCCTGCTCAATCTTGTGATCGTAGCCTTCGGGGAAGCCCTGGATAAAGTCATGGGCGCAAGAAAGCTTACAGGCCTTCACCATTTCCTCTTCAGTGGCATTCTCGTTGCCCCAACGGAGGTTATCTTTGATGCTGCCGGAGAACAACACATTCTTCTGCAGCACCATGGCAACATTGTCACGCAGTACGGTCAGGTCATAGTCCTTTACATCCACACCGCCTACTTTCAGCGTGCCTTCCGAAACGTCGTAAAGCCGGGGAATCAGCTGCACCAGGGTGGACTTGCTGGAACCGGTGCTGCCCAGAATGCCCACGGTTGCGCCGGCGGGAATATGGAGGGAAACTTCCTTCAGCGCCCGATGAGGAGCATCCTTGCTGTAGCGGAAGGAAACGTTTTCAAAGTCGATGGAGCCGTCTGCCATTTCCGAGATGGCGCCTTCGGGAGAGGTAAGATCCGGCTCCTCCGTTAGGATCTCATAGCAGCGGCGCATGGGGGTGCGGCTCATGATCATCATGACAAATACGATGGAAAGGTTCAAAAGACCCGTCAAAATCTGGGTAGTATAGGTAAACATGGAGGAAAGCTGACCGGTGGTCAGGCCGTTCAGGGGATTGTTGCCGGAGGCTACAACCATATGGGCGCCCACCCAGGAGATGGAAAGCATGCAGGCGTACACACAAGTCATCATGATGGGGGAGTTCAGCGCCAGGATCTTCTCGGCCTTGGAGAAATTGGCAGCCAGTTGGCCGGAAATGTCTGTGAATTTCTCCATTTCCTTATCTTCCCGGACGAAGCTCTTGACTACCCGGATGCCGTGGATATTTTCCTGAACTACATTGTTGATCCGGTCAATGAGCTTGAAGCTTCTGTCGAAAATTTTAAAGACCATGGGTGCCAGAATTACCAGACTGAGGATCAAAACCGGCATTACCTTCAAGTAGATGGAAGAAAGCTCCGGAGAGATTCGCAGAGCAGAAATCATGGCCAGGATCAGCATCATGGGACAGCGGATGGCCATGCGGATCAGCATCTGAAAGGTCATCTGAAGGTTGGCAACATCGGAAGTTAGTCGGGTAACAATGGATGCGGAGGAGAATTTATCAATGTTGCCGAAGCTAAAGTTCTGCACCCGATAGAACATTTCATGGCGCAGATTTTTGGCAAAGCCGGTGCCGGCCCGGGAAGCAAAAACAGCGGACATGATACCAAAACACAGGCTCATCACTGCGCAGATCACCAGCTGGATGGAGCGGGTGACCACGATGTCCATATTCTGCATTTCAATGCCGTAGTCATAGAGGCTGGCCATGACCAGCGGGATCAACACTTCCATGGTCACTTCGCCGATCATACATACAGGGCTGAGTAAAGCGGCCCACCAATATTCCCGGATACTCCGGGCGAGACGTCTTATCATGTGTCGGATTCCTCCTTATGTTTGCGTTTACAGGGATGACCGCCCATGTTGGTAATGGCGCGGGTCAATAAGTCCTGAAATTGTCGGTGTTCCTCTTCCGAGAAGTCCTGCACCAGCAGCGCCTCAGTGGAGAGGATAGTTTGATACATTTGCTCAATCAGTTTGCGGCCCTTGGGCAGCAGATAGATCCGCTTGCTGCGGCGGTCCTTTTCGTCAGGCTGAAATTCAATGAATCCCTTCTTTTCCAGACGGTTCAGCAGGCCGGAAACCGTGGGATGGCTCAGTTGAAAAGCTTCTTCCAGATCTCTGGGGCAGGGGGGCTGGCTCTGGCGGGCGATAAAACCCATAATTTTGCCCTGGGCAGCGGTAAGATCCATGGAAGTCAGCGCGGCTGTCATGGCCTGGTCTGTGCAGGTTGTCAGTACCCGGATCAGGTGACCGCAATGGGATGTCAAAAAGACCACCTCCTGATAAAACGTAGCGTGCTACCTATCCTATCACAAAATCTACGGAAACACAAGCCCTTCTAGGAAAAGTTTACAAATATTATTGGCGGTTTTTGGCATAATAGGAAATTCTATCGGCATGGAGCCTGTTTTCAGGATTGTTTACAGTTTTTTATTTACTTTTTTTCGTCCTATGGTACAATAAAATCATAAACCTATATTAGGAGGCAAAAATAGTGAGAAATATTGTAAATTTTAATCGTAAGTGGGCATTTGCCAAGGGTGTATCCCAGGTCATTGACAGCATTCCTGCCGAGTGGAATTGGGTCAATATTCCCCACAGCTGGAACGGTATCGACGGTCAGGACGGCGCCAATGACTACTACCGCGGAACCTGTTGCTACGCAAAGTCTTTTGACAAGATGGATCTTCCGGAGGCAGAGCGGTACTATCTGGAACTGCGGGGTACCAACTCCTCTGCGGATGTGTACCTCAACGGCCAGCACTTGGGTCACCATGACGGCGGCTACTCCACCTGGCGTGTAGACCTGACCGATGCTTTGCAGCGGGAAAACCTGCTGGTGGTTCTGGTGGATAATGCCGCTAACGACCGGGTCTATCCCCAGGTGGCAGACTTCACATTCTATGGCGGTCTGTACCGCGATGTGAATGTTCTCTGCGTATCCGCCTCCCATTTCGATCTGGATCATTTTGGTGGCCCCGGTATCAAGGTTACTCCCGTCATGAATGGCAAGGATGCCAATGTGGAAGTGGAAGTGTTCGTAACCAACACCAAGATGGGCCAGTATCTGCAGTATTCCATCCTGGATGCTGAAGGTAATGTGGTGCATAACATCGCCACCGACGAGCAGAAGATTTCTGTCACCATTGAAAATGCCCACCTGTGGCATGGCCGCAAGGATCCCTACCTGTACACCGTAGAGGTAAACCTGGTGGAGGGCAATGAGATTCTCGACAATGTATCGGCCCGTTTTGGCTGCCGTAGCTACTCTATCGACCCCAACAAGGGCTTTATTCTCAACGGCGAAGAATATCCTCTGCGCGGTGTTTCCCGACATCAGGACCGCTGGGAGATCGGCAACGCTTTGCGTCCTGAGCATCATGAAGAGGACATTGCTTACATTTTGGAAATGGGCTGCACCACCATCCGTCTGGCTCACTATCAGCACGATCAGTATTTCTATGATCTGTGCGATGAAGTAGGTCTTGTAATCTGGGCGGAGATCCCCTACATCTCCCGCCATATGCCCACCGGCCGTGAGAACACTATCTCCCAGATGAAGGAACTGATCACCCAGAACTACAACCATCCCTCCATCGTTGTCTGGGGTCTGTCCAATGAGATCACGATGGGTGG
>JAEIGA010013801.1_pt1 | contig 12288 bp, 24 predicted proteins | sample 9270691 | NCBI WGS metagenome assembly JAEIGA01 (sample SAMN17057246, study PRJNA624740) | gut metagenome | biome: biome; isolation source: fecal sample | host: Bos grunniens | place: China: Xizang | collected 2019
AAAGTGCATGCGCGACGCATACGTCAACGAATACATAGGGTATGACCAATATCAGCGCGACACGCTTTACAATGCTGTAAAAGACAAGGGATTTGATGTCAATACTGTGGACAAAGCCGTCGAATGCGATTGCTCAAGCCTCGTCCGCGTCTGCGCGTGCTACGCAGGCATAGATTGCCCGAATTTCCGCACGGCGACACAGGCAAGCGTAATGGTTAAAACAGGATATTTCAAAAAGCTTACAGCGACCAAGTACACCAAATCCCCGGATTATCTGCTTGAGGGCGACGTGCTTGTGACAGCCTCTGCCGGTCACACCGTGGTCGTGCTCAACGACGGCGCGAAAGCCGCAAGCGATCCCGACTGGACGGACACGCCCGGCGAAACGCCGCCCGAGAATGTTCCCGACAATAACGACGGGAACACCGTAACCGTCGCGGAGGGCACATACTTCCTGCGCCGCGGCCCCGGAAAGGCATACCCGCATGATGGGGTATACGTCGTGGAGGGCGAAAGGCTTGAAAAGGTCTATCCGGGAACGTGGACGGCGGTCAAGTACAAAAACAAAGACGGCGAAATCGAAACGCGCTGGATCGGCGCGTCCGGCGTAGCAGAATAGCGGATACATACGAAAGGGGCAATGCTTATGATCGACCTTGAAAAGGTTCTCGCCATATGTGCGGGAATCATCACCATTTCCGGCGCAGCTTCTATCATCTATCGAACCTTCATTAAACCATATAAGGACATCAAAAACCAAACGAGAAAATGTGAAGAGCGTTTCAAACGAGACAAAGATGCGCTGGACGAAATCAGATCAGACATGCGCGAAATGATGGACGCCGTCTGCACGCTTTTACACCATGCCGCCACGGGCAACTCAGTGGATAAATGCCGCGAAAAACATGACAAACTCGTATCTTATCTTGCAAAAAAATAAGGAGGAATACATATCATGCAGAATCGTTTCAAATCTTGGGCCTTATGGACTTCCATCGCCGCGCTTATCATATTTTGCGTAAAAACCTTTGCGAAAATCGACATCACGGAACAGGTAAACGGCTTTCTCGACGTCCTTCTTCCAGTCCTCGTAGCTTTCGGCATCGTAAACAATCCGACCGACAAGGAAAACATTTAAAAGGAGGCGGGAACCGGCGAAAATCACATCTTCGACGCCTACGACGCGCCCGGCCTTGAGTCCCTCATCTCCCGCGCATGCCTGTCCGATGCTGATAAGCGCATAGCGCGGGAAAAGCTCATTCACAAGATGAACAATGTCGATATCGGAGTTCTCGAAAAGATCAATATTTCGCGCTCCGCCGTAGGCAAAAGGCTGTCCCGCACAATCATTCCCGAATTGTCCCGCATCATCGCATTAAGCGGCGACTGAGTCCCGCTTGTTTCCCCCGGAAAATTCCATAAAAAGTATAATTCGCACGTAACAAGGCAGTTACGTGCGATTTTTTGTTTTGGAGGTGTTTTATGAATTTTCAGCAGCCCTTCCAGCCTACATACAACCGATACGGCGCGAATTACCCGCCCGCATATCAGCAACCGACGTATCAGCAGCCGACCTTCTCCCCTGCCCCTCCTGTCTATCAGCAGGACGGCACAATCCCGGCGCGTTTCGTGTCAGGCCGCGAGGAAGCTGTAGCTTCAAACGTCCTTCCGGGCATGCCTTTTATCTTCTACGACCGTGCACACGGCGTCGTCTTTGTAAAAGCCATTGACCCGGCAACGGGTTCGGCAGAATTCCGCACCTTTGCGGAGGTCGCACAGCCCGCGCAGGATCAGTCCGCACCCACTCCGGACTATGTCACCGTAGACATGTTCGCGGCCTATCAGGCAGAAATCGAAAAACGCCTGGAATCCTTCCAACCCACACCGAAAAGAGGAAAGGTGGTAAATGATGATGTTTAACCCGATGCAGGTTTTTAACGCGATCATCAAGAGCACAAACCCGAATCAGATGCTCATGCAGTATGCGCAGCAAAGCCCGGCGATCCGCGAGGCCATGCAGATGGTCAACGGCAAAACACCGAATCAGGTAAAACAAATGGCGGAATCCATCGCGCAGGAACGCGGAATCAATCTGGGCGTATTCATGCGCGAAATGGGCATCAAAATGCCCGAATAATCGACATCAACGCGGCAGGGCCCGCCGCTTTGATAAATAAAAAACGAAAAAGGAGATTTTTAAAATGGAAAATGATTTTGCTTTAGGCTATGCCATGGGTAACGACAGCGGCGGTTCCAACTCCAATGACGGCTTCGGCGGCGGCGGTTGGGGCGGCTTGCTCGGTCTGATCGTAGTCGCAAGCCTTTTCGGTCTCGGTCGTAACGGCTCTATGTTTGGCGGCGGCGGTGGCGGCAGCGGCGAACTCAGCGGCATCGCAACCCGCGCTGATATCACGGCAGGATTCCAGTTCCAGGACCTCCAGAATGGCATTCGCGGCCTGACCAACGGCCTGAGCGACGCGACGTACGCGCTCAACAACTCCATCACCAATGGATTTCATGGCGTAGACAACGCCATCTGCAATCTCGGCTATCAGACTCAGGCGGGCTTCAACAGCCTGTCGCATCAGCTGTCCGATTGTTGCTGCCAGACACAGCGCGCAATCGACGGCGTTAACTACAACGTAGCCACGCAGTTTGCAAACCTGCAGAACACCATGTGCGGCAACACCCGCGACATCATCGACGCGCAGCATGCCGGCACGCGAGCGATCCTTGATTTCCTCACGCAGGATAAGATCGCGACGCTCACCGCAGAAAACCAGTCCCTCAAATTCGCGGCATCTCAGGCATCTCAGAATGCATTTATCACCGCGAATCAGGAAGCCCAGACGGCGGAACTCATTCGCCGCCTCGGTCGCGACTGTCCCGTCCCGGCCTATGTCGTACCGAACCCGAACTGCTGCTACGGCAACCCCATCGGCGTAAGCTACGGCGGAAACGGCAACTCCGGCTGCGGTTGCGGCTGCGGAAACGGCTATACACTGTAGCCCAATTCAAAAAAGAGCGGGGCGGCATTTTGCCGCCCTCACTTGGAAAGGAGCATAAAACATGGGATGCCTTAAAATCTTGAGAATCGATCCGCGAAGCATAACCCCCGTCGAGGTCACGTTCGCGGCGGATACGCTCACCATCAACCTGCCTCAGATGTCCTATAACGTAGGCGGCATTTATTTCCTGCGCATTACGCAGCCGATCCCGGATGAAACCACCATCAATGCCCCGGTCGTTATCACCATCGGCGACGGAACGGTAGAATATCCGCTTTTGTCCAAATGCGGAGGTCAGGTCACGGCTGCATCCTTGCGCACCGGCTACAGCTACCCCGTTACCGTCGTAAACGGCGGCACGGACGGCGCGTTCAAAGTCCTCGACAAACTTTGGTGCGCGCCCGTAAGCACATTGACCAGCGTCGACGGCACAGCCGACGCCTGAAGGAGGTGAAACAGTATGCCTATGTCACCCGGAATGAAAATGATGCTTGTGGAAAAGGCAGCAAGGCGCGAAAAAAGCGAATACGCCGCCAATGACGGTCGCCGCATGATCGGCTTTGCGCGCGACGAAAACCGCAACCGCCCTTCCGGCAATTATCCGCGCTCTGAGTATAACGAGTATGCAGAGCAGCGCGGCGAATATGAACGCCGAAACGGCGGGGACTACGAACGCCGAAACGGCGGAGAATACGACCGAAGGAACGGCGGCGATTATAACCGCGTGTACGGCGGCGAATATGACCGGCGAAACGGCGGCGATTACGACCGCCGAAACACCTACCCCAACAACGCCGAAATGCGCATGCCGTCCTATCAGGCACAGCCCGACATGCGGTTCCCGATGTACCCGATCCAGCCGGACATGCGCGGCGGCAACACCTACGGCGACATCTACGCCCACGGCACGCTCTACGCCCCCGGCGCGATGAATAAGCCGATGGAATCCCGCGCCTATGATCAGGGCATGAATGAGCCGGTCACGGAGCATAAAGCCCGAAAGTGGGTGGAAAAGATGTCCACGTGCGAACATTTCAAGCCCGAAATTGCGGAACAGCATCGCGTCGCGTTCTGTCCGAACTGCGATAAATGGGAGTATTACGTCGCAATGAACGCCATGTACGCCGATTACAAAAAGACCGCGCAGGAAATCGGCATGGACAAACCCGACTATTACGCCCGCCTCGCCCGCGACTTCATCAAAGACGAAGATGCCGCGCCCGGCAAAGTCGCCCGCTACATGGAAACCATTCCGAAAAACTAAAACCCATCAAAAAAAGACCCTTTTCAGGGTCTTTTTCTTTTGTAAGCAGTATCGTAAGCAGTAGTGTAAGCAGTAAGACAATTTAAGGCACTTTAAGACGCTTCAAAAACAACATTATGCACAAAAAATGCACGAAATACGCTTTGTATTTCGTGCATTTTGATCGAGGTGACAGGATTTGAACCTGCGACCTTTTGGTCCCGAACCATCGGTGGTGTTTTGCTATAATAGGTAGAGAGATTTTGCGGTTGTGAAATTACGCAGTCGGTATGCAGTAGGATTTTAAAATTTTTTGGTCAGATGGATTGGATGATTGCGCGGAGGGTGTCGAGATCGGCGGACTGGTATTTCTTGGTCATGCCGATATCGGTGTGGCCCATGAGGGCGGCTTTGTCTTTGTCGGGGCCGGTGGCGGTCTTTAGGAAGTTGGCGAATGTATGCCGGCAGCTGTACGGGACGAGACGCGCCGGATGATCCTGATCAGGGATCGGCTGAATGCCGAGCTTTGAGAGAAGCGGGTAAAAGATGTTTAGGCGGAAGGTTGCGTCGTTCAGCTTTTGCCCCTGCTGATCGGTGAAGAGCCACGGGTCGGCCTTGGCATACAGGTTCTCTATGATGGGGAGGATCTTCGGAGAGACGGGGACGGGACGGTTGGTTCCGGCTTCGGTTTTGAAGCCGCCCGTCAGGATTCGGGCTTCCGGGTCGTAGTTGAATCTGGTAAGATTCAGCATTTCGTTCGGGCGGAAACCTGTATAGATCAAACAGTAGACGTAGTCTGCGCCGAATTCGGCGCCGATTGCGTTTTTTATTTTTTGGATCTCGGCGGCGGTGAACGCCGGGCGGGTGGCCTCTACTCCGTCGCAATAGAGAAACGCAGCAATGTTCTTGTTTACCATCAGACGGGCTTCGGCGTATTTGTACATCTGCGTCGCTAAGTACTTCATATTCTCGCGCGTGGACTTTCCGCGCGGGCAGGAATCGAGGCAGTCTTGCAGATCGTCAATGGTCAGCTCGGTAATTAAAACGGAATAGATGTCGGAAAACCAGTTCGCGGCGCTTTTCATGGTTTTAAGCGTCGTCGCGCCGATGCGCGGAGTGTAGTACGGAATGAAATCATCATAGAGCTGTTTGAAGGATACTGGCTTTGCCTTGGAGCGGTTGCCTTTTGCGTCTTCCATCAGGATCGGGATATACGCGAGGGCTTCCGTCTTGGTTTTAAAGCCAGACTTTGTAATGCGGAGGGCTTTGCCGTCCTTCCAGCCGTAGGTGTAGGCGGCTTGCCATCCTTTATCGCGCTTGTAGACGCTCCCCTGCCCGTTTCCGCGGGCTTTAGTTTTCTGCGTCCTTTCGGTCGGCGTTTGCTTTGCGCCGCAATTCGGGCAGAATTTTGCGCCGTCCGGGACCGGCTTTTTACATTTGATGCATTGCATGGCTGTGCTCCTTAATACTGCCAGTTTCCGATGTGGGGATTTTGAAGTTCCCAGATAAAATAGATCATTGCGGCGGCAAAAAGTGCTATAACGACGCCGGAAATGATCAGACAGACGCCCAAGGTATGCTTGCTTTTCTTGGCCTTTTCGAGATCGGAAAGCAGAACGGGGAAATCGGCGTTTTTCTGCTTTTCGGACGCAAGCTCACGCGAGACGGAGAGGAAATCCGCGCGGAGGCTGTTAATGGTCTCGTCGCGCTTAAGAATATCAGCATTCAGTTCGGCGATGCGCTCAATCTTTGCGGTAATCCTTTCATCCTGGGCGGCGATCTGGCGGCGCATATTGTCCATCAAGGTCGGATTGTATTCGCGCTTTTCGAGATCAAAATCGCGCATGGGCGCGAGGCCGAAGATGACGGACATATCAAGGCCAAGGGCTTTGCCGATTGCCCACGCGGTCGAACACATGGCGTCGGTCGCCTGTTTGGACAAAAGTTTTTTCCATGTGCTCTCCCCTATTCCGATCATCGTGGCAAAGCGGCTCTGCGTCATGCTTTTAAATGCGGGGTCATTTTTCTTCTTAAAGTCGTATGCCTGTCGGATCGCGTCTGCGTTGATTTTGAACTTTGATAAATCGATGGAATCAAGGTGCTGTTCGAGGCGTTCTTCCATGTAAAAATCAAACCTTTCGTATCAATAAATGACCCCGGTGGAATGTGTATCGAAATAGCCTTTTTCCGGATAAAACGGCGCAAAAAGTGTAGCGGAATGGCTGAAAGTGTATCGGAATAACCTTTTTGCGGATCGAAAAAGTACATTTGAATAGACTTTTTTCGCCTCGGAGGCTCTTTGAATGGCCCCGGGGCTATTATTTCGGACTGTACAAATATGCGAATCGGTGATATCTTCCGGTCATCAACCGGGAAAACCGGATTAAGGAGGGGCAACTCATGAAAAGCAACGCGCAGAAGAACTACTCCAGATCATATGTAGACTATCCCCAGTTCCCGACGATTCGGAAGTTTGTCTGCAAGCAGGACAGGTGCATTTACATCAATACCGCCGCGCCGGTGAACGGAGAGAGCGTGCGCGTGCTGGAGATGTTTCCGAGTGATTTTGAGCTGATTTAATTACTTTGCAAACAAGGTCACATAAAGAATCACATGACGATCGACATCGTCATATTCGACACGTGAAACAAAACCGACACATTCTTCATTATGTTCTTGAAAGTACTTAACACCGGCGGACGGCAAAAAACCCATGATATTTGAATGCTCATCATATACTGCGTATTTGTCGTGCGCCGGATCATAATCAACCGTGCATTTCTCACCTTCGTTTGAAAGTTCAGCAGTTTCTGATATTTCATCGGAGCGGGTGCCGATGAGTTTAAACTCTTTATACTCATCATATTTTCGAAAAGCGTTAGCGAGTTCATCACGGTAGAAAGCAATATTGAAACTGGCTTCCATAGTATCAGTAAATATCGTGTTTAGATATGCGCAATAGCTTTCCTCACGATCCAACCAATCAGAAATCATGTCAGTAATTTTATGAGGATTTAAAACACCAATTTTCTTTGAATCGCATCTCACAGATATGCCGTCGGCGTCGCGAAAAAATTCAATTGGCTCATGGACAAAGCTTTCAGAAATATTGGAAGTACATAGCGTAAACCATACGCACTGATATTGATATGCAAGATAACCGGCACCGTTATATTTTCTGAATTCCGGCTGCTGTTGGCTTTCGACGGGGGTGTCTGAATAAATGTGCTCCTTATTCGTAGCCCAGCCGATCGGCCTGTTTTCATATCCCATAGCGTCGTCACTTTCATGGGATGGGCAATACAGATTTTTTAAAATCTTTGCCGAATGGAAGAATTGTTTAAAAAAATAGACAACAGCGCAAATAACAGCAATAGGCAATAGAATGAGGAAAAGCCAATTAAAAGTAGCACCACCAGCAATCAACGCAAGCGCAACAAACAAAAATATAACATACATAGTCAGCGCACCTTTCTATTTTCAATAATAATACCATTTGTGTCGTTTTACGTCAATAAAAACCAAAAATAAAAAGGCTATCCCCTATCTTCCGCATAATCACAGAATGCATCGAGGGCGCGCTTGCCCGGTTCGGGGAGGCTGTCATACACGCGTGCTATGCGGAGGGCGGCGGGAGAAAGATTCTCTGTTTCTCTTTCATATGAATAGTTTGCATATATGCGTGAAAGTTCTTCGGCCTGTTCGTCTTTCGTCAAGAAAAACGACATAGGTACATTCAAAACATCCGCAATAGCCTCGAGGGCTTCATAAGACGGTCGGCGGATACCGCGTTCATAATTGCTTATTGTTTGTTTTGTGATCTGCAATCTTGCGGCAAGGTCATCTTGAGTAATATTCCGTTCTTTTCGAAGATCAGATATCAGTTTTCCAATGTTTCGCATGTTAATCACTCCTTATAAACGCAATGTTACCACACTTACTTTAAAATGTCAACACTTTGTAACAAATTAACTCATACACAGTGTTGACAAATGAGTAAACGCATTGTATAATTCCAGTATAAACAGATCGTTGACACGAAAGGAGCAAAAAGAATGGATAGACAAAAGATCGCGCAGACCCTTAGAGGTTTAAGAGGGAAGAAAAGCCGTGAAGAAGTCGCTATGAATTGCGGCGTAACTGCTCAGGCTATCAGCATGTACGAAAACGCCATGAGAATTCCGAGCGATGACGTAAAGATCAAGATTGCGGATTTCTTCAAAAAGTCCGTGCAGGAAATTTTTTACAATTAAAGTCAACGTTTTGTTGATTAAGAAAGGAGCGAGAAGGGATGGACACACGGGGATGGTTGGTGCTGATTGCGATGCTGCTCAACCTTCTGACAATTCTGATGAATCTTAGAGAACTTTTAATAAATAAAAGGATTGGGAAGAAGTTAACAGAGCTTATTCAGGAGGAAGAAAGGAAGCACTACCATGATTAACGCATTACTCGCCCACTCATTCCGCGCGGCGGAGATGTTGATTCCGTGGCAGATTGCGCCGATGGTTATTCTCGGGTTATTCGCGGTGTGCGCGATGTTTAAGGGGATTTATTGGTTGGTAGGGAAAATGGGAGTGGAGTGAATATGAACGTACTTTGCGCATGCGAGGAATCACAGGCGGTAACGCTCGAACTTCGGAAACTGGGACATGTAGCATACTCCTGCGATATACAGGAATGCTCCGGAGGACATCCCGAATGGCACATAATGCAGGACGTGATACCGCTTGTAAACGGTGATTGTGCTTTTAAAACGTGCGATGGAAAAGAACACGCTGTTAGCGGTGAATGGGACATGATTATAGCTTTTCCGCCGTGTACGCATCTGGCAGTATCAGGAGCGGCGCATTTTGAGAAAAAACGCAAGGACGGAAGACAACAACGGGGTATTGATTTCTTTATGAAGTTTGCAAACGCAAATTGCGCCCGAATCGCTATAGAAAACCCTATTGGAATTATGTCGAAGAAATGGAGAAAGCCGGATCAGATTATTCAGCCCTGGCAGTTTGGAGATAACGTTGGAAAATCTACTTGCATATGGTTGAAGGGCTTGCCTTTGCTTAAACGGCAGATCATCGAACGCCCGCCCGTAGAGTATCACGTATGGGAAACAAAAAGCGGGAAAACAAAACGGCAGGAAATTTGGTTTTATAAAACACGCTGTTTGCCCCATGCAGAACGCGGCAAGGCGGCAAGTAAGACATTCCCCGGCATAGCCAAAGCGATGGCGGAACAGTGGGCGGGTTTGGTTAAATAAGGCGAAAGAGGAAAGGCGGGAGATTTGAATGGAAGATCGGGAGTTTTCGAAGGTGGTCGGGAAGCTTAAAGAGGCCTGCCGGCAGTGCGTAAAGCTGAAGGAAGATTGCAGGGAATGCCCGTATCAGGGCGACTGCATCAGGCGCAAGCACAAGGACACGCTGTATGTGATTGGCAAGTATGAGGAAATGCTTTGGGCAAAGACTGCGGAGGTTGAGAAGCTGAAAAAAGAGCTTCGAAACACATCATCGAATCCGCCTGTCGTGATGGATCGGGTGACAGCGGAGCAGCCGATGATCTCGAAGAGCTGGTATATTTCGGTTGCTGAGTTTATTCGCAGGAATATCTTTATCGAGATTCGTTGCGATGAATCGCTTGAAGATATTGAATATGTACGCAATGTGCTCGACGCGGAGGCCGCGATCCGGGCGGCGTATGGGAATGGATGAGAGGACGCGGGAACGGCAATCCCTCAGTCAGCTGCGCTGACAGCTCCCTTTACACAAGGGAGCCTTTTGGGGAACGAGGCGAAAGGATGAGGTTTTATGACGATTGAAGAGATCAAGGCGTCGACGGATGCTACTGTATGCATTTACGAGATTGCGAAAATTATCGGCATTGACGCGAAACGACTGATGGATCAGGCGCGGCAGGACCAGAGCAAGCTTTCTTTTCCGGTGATCGTGGCGTTTGATTCGGTGAGAGTGCCGAGAGTTCCGTTTTTGCGGTTTCTCGGGTGTGAGGTTTAAGCCGAAACGGCCTTAAATGGCCGTCTGCCGGAATTGCCCTACCGGTACTGATGATGGCAGGGCGAAGAAGAGATAAAAGGAGGGTTTCTATACATGGGTAAAGCGGAAATGGCTATCGCGCGCAGAGATGTGCTTTTGAAGCTGATAGAACAGAGCGGACTTACCAAGCGCGCGTTCTCGGCGATGTTCGGTTATTCCGAAAGCTGGATCGGCGGGATCCTGCGCGACGGGCGCATCAAGCCCATGACGGCGCACATGATCGCAAAAGAATTCAAGATCCCGTATGAAGCGCTTGTGGAGGATCCTGCATCCCCGATCGTCAAGGGAGCGGGGCTTACGAGCCTTGAAGCGGAAACAGTTCAGAGCAAGATCGACGAGGCGCTTAAGCTCATTGGAGAAGTAAAGGAGATGATTGCCGGTGCGCGATAAGGATCTTGAAAAGAGCGTGTTTGCACTTGCCGACTGCTACGGCATAGCGATTGCGCGGTGCGAAGTATGCGGACGGATGCCGAAGATTGATTTTATGTACTTAAACGGAATCAATGACCGCGTGGAGGTCTACTGCACCGGCGGCAGATTTTTAAGGCGTCACGCAAAGGTGACGGCGGGCGTTGTAAACAACGATGATGTGAGCGGGAAATACATGGAGGCGCTTGACGTGTGGAACGAGCTTCAGATGAAGCCCGGGAACATGCGAATCAAGGTGCATCCGCGCAGGAGGAAAAACAATGATTGATTTAAATGAGTTTGCGAAAGAGGTTCACGCAAACGCCGTGGCGCACGGATGGTATGACAAAGGCGAACGGACCGAGGCGGAGATCTTTGCCAACATCCACAGCGAATGGTCGGAAGCGTTTGACGCTTACGCGCACGGGGAGCCTTGGTATTACCACAACTGTGGAGATCCGGCGACGAAAGACGAGATCTGCGAGGGCTTTTCAGACTGCTACAGCCGGAAGATCGGATGGGACGGCGATCATTGTTTCATGAGGAACAAAAAGCCCGAGGGAATCGCCGTGGAGCTGATTGACGGGGTTATCCGGATTTTGGATTTCGTGGGGTATGTGAATAGCACGGACTTAAGAATTTCTATCGTTTATCCATGTGAAGAACCGGAGGAAGGCTTCTGCGAATCAATATGCGCGCTTCATGACATGACCCATTGCGCAAGGTGCTACAGCTGCGATCGTGACAGATCATTATCCATTATTGTTTCCGAGGTTTTCAGGATCATTAAGGAAAAAGGTCTCGACCCCGAAGCAATCATGATCGAAAAGCATGAATACAACAAGACGAGGCCGTATCGGCATGGCGGGAAGGTGGTTTGAAATGATCATAAAGGAAATCAGATATATTGCAATCTGCAACCGCTGTGCAAAGAAACGCGTTGAAACTGAGGCGGAAAACATGACAGAGTTCAGGGAAATTCTGCGCGGAACGGGATGGAGCGTTGGAAGTGGAACGCTTTGCATGGAATGCAAAAATATGACGAGGCGCGAAAGATATGCAAAAAACAGATAGGCAGATCCCAGAACCGCGCGTGATGGCGAAGCCTCTCCCTCTTTCCGGGCTTTTGAAGCTGATCGGAAACAAAAAGGCGGTTTTGTGGATTGAATACAAGTGCGGCGGTGAGTGCGAACCTAAGATCCTTTCGGGGGTTAAGGACGTGAAGGGATGGGGCGCAATGGCGGTATTTACCGACGGCGGCACGATGTGGCTTGATACATACGCCAAGACGTGGCGGGCGTGGCTTTTGAGAGAGCCTACTGACATGGAGCGCAGGGCCGCTCCGGAATGGAAGGAGTAAAAGTATGTTTCTTTCGATGGTAATCGGCGCGGGGTTTGCCGTATGGTCGGCGGTCGGGATTGCGCTGATCATGTGGACGATTTATTCGTACCGAAAAGACAGGAAGTGTTTCACAGTTGCGGCCGAGGCCGGGATTTTATGGGTAGGCGTAACGGCGGTGATTTCGTGGGCGATGCTTGCATGACGGCGCTGGATAACTGCGCCGTGTGCGAATGGCTGAAC
>JAEIGA010013802.1_pt1 | contig 12287 bp, 15 predicted proteins | sample 9270691 | NCBI WGS metagenome assembly JAEIGA01 (sample SAMN17057246, study PRJNA624740) | gut metagenome | biome: biome; isolation source: fecal sample | host: Bos grunniens | place: China: Xizang | collected 2019
ACCATACTTGGTGTGGATGTAATTGATGGAATAACCATCTTCGAGCATATGCATATATTTTAGCAATGCTGAATAATCGTGTTTTTTACGCATAAAATAAACCCCAAAGTTTTTTGTCCAAACTTTGGGGTTCACTTCACTCCACATCTTTTTTTGTATCTATAAGATTTATTTTCCCAAACGTTTGTTCATTCTCTCCTGAAAGCTTGCATTCTCATTTGCTGCATCGGGCATAAGCAACCACAACAATAGATAGAAAATAACAGGACAGCCGACACCTGCTATCGACAACACAACCCAAATAAGGCGCAACAAACGTACATCCCATTTAAAATACTCGGCAATTCCGGCACATACACCACCAAAGACCTTGTCTTTTGAACGAAGTAATTTTCCCATATTAATTTTGTTTTGTTATTTGTTGCAAAAATAGCACTTTTAAGCATATTCAAATGTTAAAAAATGCTATAAATCGAAGAAAAAACAACTTTTTTAGGTTTGTTGAGAACAAAATCGCTCATTATGGTATATTTTTGTAGCAAATTATGGAAAAGTGGGCCTTGGAAAAAACATCACACCTAAAGCCCGGCTTCACAATTACAATATTTAAGATGAAGAAAAAAAAGATTTTCAAGATACAGACCTTGAGTGTATATATAAGTACAACACTTGTATTGTTATTGCTTGGTATAATGGGCATACTATTTATCGGGGCGCAATCAATTTCAAGAAATGTCCGAGAAAATATTTTAGTAACAGTTGTATTCAGCAACATTGTTGAAGAGGGAGATATACTGAAATTCAAGAAGAGTATCGACAGCGACAAACGTATTCTCAAGAGTACATATATATCAAAAGAGCAGGCGCTTGCCGAAGAAACTTTGGCACTTAAGGCAAACCCGGTCGAGTTGCTTGGTTATAATCCGTACGAAGCATCTATTGAGCTGACAATGAAACCGGAGTACTCAAATTCTGCGGAACTTGAAAAGCTCAAGAATGCACTTATGACAAAAAAAGGTATAAAAGAGATTATTTATCAGAAAGACCTTGTAGATACAATAAACAGCAATATACAACGTGCCGGAATTTTATTGTTGGCACTATTGGTAATGCTTACACTCATATCGTGGTCTCTTATAGGTAACCTTGTAAGATTGTCGATATACTCCAAACGATTCCTGCTGCATACCATGAAGTTGGTAGGAGCCACATGGAGTTTCATCAGCAGACCGTTTATAATCAAGAACATGTGGATTGGATTCTTCTCGGGCATCATAGCGAATATACTGCTTGCCTCAGGACTGTATTTTATCCTTCAGAACGAACCTATTATAATATCAATGCTTCCGATAGAAGGATTGGCGGTAGTTGCCATAGGAATAACCTTATTCGGAATGATTATATGCATGCTGTGTGCTTTCTTGTCGGTACAACGTTTCCTACGCATGCGTAAAAACGATTTATATTTTATTTAAAACACCAATATCAGATACTGCAATGGACAAATCAAAATTTGCATTCGGCAAACAGAACTACATACTGCTAATCATAGGTGTTGTAGCCATAGTATCAGGTTTCATCCTCATGGGTGGCCCAGGCTCAACAGAAGCCCATTTCGAACCGGACATCTTTAGTTTCAGAAGAATAAAATTGGCTCCGGCAATATGCTTTGCAGGTTTTATATTTGTAATTTATGCAATAATGCATAAGGGCAAGAAGGAGTAACACAAACAACTATACCCGGACATGAATTTACTTGACACAATAATCATTGCCATCATAGAGGGACTTACCGAATTTCTGCCGGTCTCTTCTACCGGGCATATGATAATAACCCAGAATATATTGGGAGTGGAAAGCACACCATTCGTAAAAGCGTTTACCTTTATTATACAATTCGGTGCCATTTTGTCGGTTGTTGTACTATACTGGAAACGTTTCTTCAAGCTAAATCACGTTCCCGCCCCCGAAGGAACAGGTTCTTTCAAGCGTTTCTTGCATAAGTACGATTTCTATTGGAAATTATTTGTTGCCTTTATACCGGCAGCGATACTTGGCCTGTTGTTCAACGATGCAATAGATGCAATGCTCGAGAGCGTAACAGTTGTTGCGACAACGCTGATATTAGGTGGTATTTTTATGCTCTTTTCCGATAAGATATTCAATAAAGGCAGTGAAAAAACAGAACTAACAGAAAAGCGGGCATTTTTCATTGGTCTTTTCCAATGTATATCAATGATTCCCGGAGTTTCACGCTCCATGGCAACTATCGTCGGAGGTATGTCTCAACGACTCACACGTAAGGCTGCAGCGGAGTTTTCATTCTTTCTGGCAGTCCCCACAATGTTGGCGGCAACAATGTTCAAGATGCTCGACCTTGTAACGAACGAAGAAAGCATGGCTGTTCTTAAAGCCAACATCGACACGTTACTCATTGGAAACATTGTTGCGTTTGTAGTAGCAATGCTTGCAATAAAATTCTTCATAAATTTTGTAACAAAATACGGTTTCAAGGCATTTGGTTGGTATAGAATAATCGTTGGAGGAACTATATTGATTATGCTTTTTACCGGACATAACCTTAGTATAGCATAATGGACTTCGTTGCAGGAGAAATAATACCGGTTTTTAAGCCATACACATGGACATCGTTCCAGATCGTAAACAAAGTGCGGTACCACTTGAGCCGTAAATACGGAATCAAGCGTTTCAAGGTTGGACATGCCGGCACTCTCGACCCGTTGGCAACGGGAGTTCTACTGCTATGTACAGGAAAAGCCACAAAAAGAATAGAAGAGTTACAAAAACACACCAAAGAGTACGAAGCCGAGATTATGCTTGGAGCAACAACACCATCGTACGACATGGAACATCCTGTAAATGCGACATTTCCTTATGAACATATCACAAAGGAGATGGTTGAGAATATATTGGCACAGTTCATAGGAGATATCGCACAGCGCCCACCTCTGTTTTCGGCATGCAAAGTTGACGGAAAACGCGCATACGACCTCGCACGCAAAGGCAGCGACATGGAGCTGGAGCCAAAACAGATACGTATTGACAACATCGAGTTGCTCGAATATGAGCTGCCCAAGATAAAAATTCGTGTAACATGCGGTAAAGGAACATATATACGCTCGCTCGCACGCGACATTGGCGAAGCATTACAAAGCGGAGCATACCTGACAGCACTTACACGAACAAGAGTTGGAGAATATAAAATAGATAATTGTATAACCCCGGAAGCCTTCCCAGAATGGCTTGAAAAACAATCAGCATTATGACTGAAGAAAACTTTATCATTGGTGGACAACACATGAAGCTGTCGCAGTTCAAATACAAACTGCCCGAAGATCGCATTGCCCTCTATCCGGCTACATACCGCGACGAATCACGTTTGCTTGTACTACACAAAAAAACAGGCGAGATAGAACATCGCATGTTCAAGGAAATTATTGAATATTTCGATGAAAAGGACCTTTTTGTAATGAACGACAGCAAGGTTTTCCCTGCACGCCTATACGGAAACAAAGAAAAGACCAATGCAAAGATAGAAGTATTCCTTTTGCGCGAACTGAATGAAGAGTTCCGTCTATGGGATGTTCTTGTTGACCCTGCGCGCAAGATTCGTATCGGCAACAAGCTCTATTTCGGTGAGGACAACTCAATGGTGGCAGAGGTTATAGACAATACAACTTCTCGTGGTAGAACATTACGTTTCTTGTATGACGGACCACACGATGAGTTCAAGAAAGCGCTATACAATCTTGGAGTAGCTCCATTGCCCGACGACTTCAGACGTCTTCGCAAGGAAGAGCCGGAAGACCTTCAGAACTTCCAGACATATTTTGCAAAGAAAGAAGGTTCTGTTACAGCATCATTTGCCGGTTTGCACTTTACACGCGAGTTAATGAAACGCATGGAAATCAGAGGTATTGATACAGCATTCGTAACAATGCACACCGGTTTAGGTTGTTTCCGCGAGATTGATGTTGAAGATTTGACAAAACACAAGATGGACAGCGACTTGATAAATGTTGATACCGAAGCTGTTCAAAAGGTGAATAAAGCAAAGGCCGAAGGTCGCAAAATATGTGCAATAGGCACATCGGTGCAACGCGTACTTGAAACAGCGACATTGACCGGCGGCATGCTCAAGGAATACGATGGATGGACAAGCAAGTTCATTTTCCCCGAGCACAATTTTGAGGTTGCAAACTGCATGGTTGCCAATTTCTATGCACCATACTCAACCATGCTGATGCTGACAACAGCATTCGGTGGCTATGACAATGTGATGAACGCATACGAAGTAGCACTCAAAGAGGGATACCGCTTTGGTTTGTACGGCGATGCAATGCTCATTATTGACTGATGACAAAAAAGACAATCACATATTTGGGGCTGGGTACAAACACCGGCAACAAAGAAGAAAACCTTACGCGAGCGATAGAAGAACTGTCGCTCGCGCTTGGTAACTGCACATCAAAATCGGCGTTTATAGAAACAGAACCTTGGGGATATAAAAGCGACAACAGCTTCCTGAATTGTGTAGTATCATTCACTACGGAAAAAAGCCCCTTCGAACTGCTTGACACCACCGAAGCTATCGAGCGCAAACTCGGACGTACAATAAAATCGAGTGGCGGAATATATCACGACCGCACAATAGATATTGACATTCTGCTATATGGCAATGAAATAATCACCCATGAAAGGCTGACAATACCCCACCCGCTTATGCACATGCGCGACTTTGTGCTGAAACCACTCTGCGAAATAGCCGCAGACGTCATTCACCCCGTCAAAAACAAAAGCATCTCCATGCTGCTCAAAGAGAATCAAGAAACAGAGGTTAATAACGATTATTTTGTTAAAAAACAAGAAGAGTAAGAAAAAAACAGCTCATATCGTACGAAATAAGCAAAAAAGAGATTACCTTTGCAACGAATATCACGAAAGAGCTATGCTCATTTGCGTGTGTGGAGAGATTTGACTGCTTGCAACCACAGTAAAAAATGCTAAAAGCTCCATCAGAGAGCATTGTTATGGCATATCGCCGGCATCAAATCCCATACACATTTATTTAAAGAATTATTAACCTGCCTATAAAAAGGCACAAAACATTTACTATGGGATATCTATTCACATCAGAATCAGTTTCAGAAGGACACCCTGACAAGGTTGCCGATCAGATTTCAGACGCAGTGCTTGACGAGTTGCTCGCATTTGATCCCAATTCAAAAGTAGCTTGCGAAACACTTGTAACAACAGGACAGGCAGTCATTGCAGGTGAGGTAAAATCATCGGCATACGTTGACTTGCAGGATATTGCACGACGCGTAATCAACAAAATTGGATACACAAAGAGCGAATATATGTTCGACGGCAATTCCTGCGGAATATTCTCGGCAATCCACGAGCAAAGTCCCGACATCAACCGCGGTGTCGAGCGCAACGACCCAATGGAGCAAGGTGCAGGTGACCAGGGTATGATGTTCGGTTACGCAACAAACGAGACCGAGAACTACATGCCGGTATCGCTCGACCTCTCTCATCTTATCCTTACAGAACTCGCAGAGATACGTCGCGAAGGCAAAGAGATGACATATCTTCGTCCCGACTCAAAGAGCCAGGTAACCATCGAATACAGCGATGACAACAAACCGGTACGCATCGACACCATTGTTGTATCTACACAGCACGACGACTTCATCCAACCCACAGAAGCTGGTGAAGAGGCACAGCTCGCAGCCGACGCAGCGCAGATAGCAAAAATCAAAGAAGATGTTTTGAATATTCTTATGCCACGCGTAAAGGCGAAGATTACATCGGAAAGCGTACTTGCTCTTTTCAACGACGACATCAAATACCACGTAAACCCAACTGGTAAGTTTGTTATCGGTGGTCCTCATGGTGACACCGGACTCACAGGCCGTAAGATTATCGTTGACACATACGGAGGTAAGGGTGCTCACGGTGGTGGTGCATTCAGCGGCAAAGACCCCAGCAAGGTTGACCGCAGCGCAGCATACGCGGCACGTCACATAGCAAAGAACCTTGTAGCAGCAGGTGTTGCCGATGAAGTTCTAATACAACTATCATACGCCATTGGTGTGGCACGCCCCGTAAGCGTATTTGTAAACACATACGGCACAGCCAAGGTAAGCCTCAGCGACGGTGAGATTGCAAAGATTGTAGAACAGCTGTTCGACCTTCGCCCTAAAGCAATTGAAGAGCGTTTGAAACTACGCAACCCCATCTACAGCGAAACAGCATCGTATGGTCACATGGGACGTACACCACAGGTTGTAACCAAACGTTTCACATCGCGCTATCTTGATACCAAAGAGATGGAGGTTGAGCTTTTCACCTGGGAGAAACTCGATTACGTAGAGAAGGTAAAAGAGGCTTTTGCCATTTGATAATGAGCCATGGGCAAAATAGGCAATTGGATAAACAGACAAAGGCATAACAGGGGGTACGGAGTACAGTCCCCCTCGGCCTTTTTCTTTGTCACACAGGTGCTCAAAGAGCGTCTGCCATACTACGCCTACCCCATTCTTGAAGCCATCGCCAAAGAAGAAGGATATCCCTCCAAACGCGCGAAAGAACTTTTCCGCATAGCCAATCACCATGCACCGGCAAATTGTATCGCCATTGGTTCGCCGACAATAGCCTGTGCAATGGCAACAGCCAAAACGTCGGTAAAAACATACTGTATAACAAAAACCACACCCGGCAAAAAGGCAAACGACCTGATTGACAAATTGGGATGCAAAGTTCTAAGCGGTAATACTCTCAAAGAATTCGCAACAGTTTTCAACGAATTAAAAGAGATAGGAATATTATATATTGGCAATACCCCACAACGTGCCGAACTATTGGACATTGCACTGCGTTACACCAATGACAGCAGCCTGATTGTTATAGATGACATACACAGCGATGATACAACAAAGAGATGGTGGCAGACTGTTGTTGACAATCCAAAGACAATAATAACCTACGACCTGTACAGCTACGGACTACTATATTTCAACAAAGAGAGAATAAAGCAACATTACACTCTTAAAAAATGAGTCTATGAACAAGAAAGCGACAATATATACAGGCACTGGTGACTGCGGAACAACATCGCTCATTGGCGGCAAAAGAGTTGCCAAAGACAACATACGGGTACAGGCATACGGCACAATAGACGAACTAAACGCCCACCTTGGCCTGCTTGTCGTCTCATTAAACGATGACCAAACCAAACAGTTCATAGAACAGGTTGAACATAACATGCTTACAATAGGTTGTAACCTCGCCGGAGGAGAGGAAAGATACACTTTGACCGAAGAGGATATAACCACATTGCAAGAAGCCATAGACAAACTTGAAGCATCACTGCCGGCGATGCACGAGTTCATCATCCCCGGCGGAACAGAAGCTGCAGCACGTGCCAACCTATGCCGTACAGTATGCCGCAGAGCCGAGAGAGAGATAGTAAGTTTGCAAAGAGAATGTAAAGTAGAGCACAATATTTTGGTATATATAAACCGTCTTTCAGACTATTTGTTCCTGTTGCAAAGACAACTTCTCTGTGGCAATGAAAAAAAGTGGGAAAAGCCTTGCGAATAAACAATTTTACTTTATTTTTGCACGCACTTAACAAAAAACAAACAAATAACATTTTCAGATATGTATTGGACACTTGAATTAGCATCAAAATTGGAAGACGCACCATGGCCTGCAACAAAAGACGAACTCATCGACTACGCAGTACGTTCAGGCGCACCATTGGAGGTTATAGAGAATTTGCAGGAGATAGAGGACGAAGGTGATGTTTACGAAAGCATCGAAGATATATGGCCCGACTATCCAAGCAAAGAGGACTTTTTCTTTGACGAGGAAGAGTATTAATGGGTTGAAAAAGGTTTAATACCTAAATATCAACAATTTACAATGACCGATTGGGCAGTCCAGTCGGTCATTTTTATGTCAAAAACTACCCGAAAACAGCCCGAAATTGAGCGAAAACTGCCCAAATACTACCCTGACGCTCTACAAGCCACTTTTGTAAAAACACCTATTTGTTAAAGTAAACAAAATAGTAAATCTTTTCCCGACAAGGTATTGACAGCCGCTTTTTGGGGTTGTATATTTGTAGCAACAACAAGAAAGTGGCAAGAATAGGAAAATAAAGCAAAAAGAATTGGAAGAGAATTAGGGGGCACTGTTAATGGTTATAAGACATTGTTATTGGTGCGCACTAAACCAAAAGAATGCAGGATTAAATTCATCGCATGCAAAAGAATTTGGAGATGCTCACGAGAATATTCCTAACAATGAAGCCAAGACAATGGATTTACACAACAATTCCGTTGGATATTATTTAGGCAACCAGGCCATTATCAACGGTTGGGGTGAAGAAGAACTTTTAAAACAAGTAATAAATGCTGCAGACAATGGAAAACTTAAAATTGGACTTTAGAATCATAATCTTTGCTTTTGCAATATTATTTACCAGCTGTAGCGAAAGTATAAAACGTGATTTTTATTTTGTATTAGATATGGCTGGAGTACTTGTTCCAAGTGAAAAAAGAATTAATTTGCCACTCAATAAGGAACATATAGAAACGGTCTTTTCATTTCAAAATTACTACAAAGAGGAATGCGATAGTATATTCTTGGTTTATCCTTATTTCAACACAGAATGTAAAGACTTTCTCAATTTAAAAATGTCGAACATATTAAGAAGAAAGTGCGATAATAATACAAATTTTGGCTCATTTTCCACACTACTTTTTATAAAAGAAGATAGAGTTGAGGCTTATTCTATAATAGAGTCTGTTGATGCAGATTTTGATTCAAGCGAGGTAGAAGAACATTATATTTTCTCAATTGACCAAAAGTTTATAATGGACAAGGAAAGAAATATCCATTTATACGAGGAAGTGTATTAAAACAAACAAAGATTTAAACATCTAAATATCAGTGAGATAAACAGCAAATAACAAAAACAAAATCCTTATTTTACCACCTTTTTACAGCCTCTAAGCAATAGAATGTTTCTGTCAGACAAATCAATAATTATTGATTATATTATCGCGTATTCTGTCACCATTGGAGCGGAATAATTTCCAATCATTGAAAATTGCATCGGTTGCCCAATATGCCAACTCAGCTGTCAATATACCCACAGCAGCTCCCACTATCACATCGCTCACATAATGACGGTTATTAAGCACACGCATCACACCCGATGCTGTTGCAACGGTATATCCGGCTATAGGTATCCAGATACTCCTGCAACCATATTCGTGAGCCAACAATGTTGCACCGGTAAAGGCTGTCGCGGTGTGCCCTGAGGGAAAACTTGCATTATCTCCGTTAGGGCGGGTTCTGTTAACACTATATTTAAGACCATTCACGACAGTTGCCATCATTATGGCGGCAAAGGCATCTGCAGTAACTATCTGGAAACGGTTTTTACTTACACCTTTCACTCCGCAAAGCCCCATTGTCAGATGAGCAGCCCAAGGGGCATACTGCATATAATCGTCAAATTTAAGTTGAAAACCAGGTATCCCGGTCTGCACCTTGTCACAAACATAATGATCAATGGGCATCAAAGCCAATCCTGCAACAGCAATGGGAATCGCAGCACAGAATGAGTGGTGTCCATAATATAGATTATACTGTTTCCTTGTAAGATTATTTGCTGTTGGAGTCGGGAATGAATGTCTTGCGGTATCAGACGTTGTGACAGGAGAAATTTGTGCATTTGCCTCAAACATGCCCAACAGAAAGAAGAATATGATGATTTTGGTTTTCATAGAAATTCGTACCTGTATTACCTAACTTTATTAGTATTCTGTGCAAAAATAATAAATTACAGGCAACAGCACAAAGAATGAAGGGACAACGAATGAAAATCATGGTAACACTAATATTGAACATTGCATTGCAGTTTGCCAATTATGACGCAACGTCTTTGTGATTTTTGTGATTTTTCACAATTATAACAACCATTCAACAAACAATTTTCGCTATTTAAACAAATCTTATTAATTTTGCACAAAATTTTCAAACATGAACAAAACACTTAAAGTAGGATTCGTTGCTATTTTACTGATTTTATCGGCAACAACAATCAATGCACAAAAATTCAAGGCCAAGGACATTGTAATCACAGGACAAGCATGGGGTGGCATGGATATAGAAAGAACACGTCCTAACCTTGCATCGTACGGTTATATGACATACGAGGCGAGTATCGGTTTGCAGACCAACCCCAACGATGGTTCGTGGTATTCACAAGCATACGGATTCCCTATACTGAATTTCGGATTCTCGGTGGCAAGAATGAGTAATTTCCGTTTCAGTGACCAGACAAAGCTCCCCGACCTGTACACGTTGTACGGTTCATTCGAGCGTTCGTTGTTACGCCGTAAGGTGATTTCATTGGGTTACCTGCTTGACTTCGGTGTTACATATAACCCCGGAAGATACGACCCTATAAACAACCCGGGAAACGATTGGCTCAGCTCGCCTGTAATGGCATATTTCGGTGCCGGCGCATTCCTAAAGTTCCATATAGGCAAGCGCTGGGAAGTTGGTGCCGACGCTATGTTCCGTCACTTTTCAAACGGCCGCTTGGCATTGCCCAACGAGGCTATCAACGGCATGGGTGTGGGTATTTTTGCACGTTATCGCCTGAAGGACTACGACTACACCGAATACAAGAATGGCACAATGAAAAAGCCTGATTTCGAGAGAGGTATGCAGTATGTAATTGCATTGGGTGGTGGCGTACACACCTGCATGGCCGAATGGATTACCTATGTAGAAAAAACAGAAGACCCTGCTGCAAAGAAAGAGGCAAACGCAAAGCTGAAGGCACACCCTAAGTTTTCAATAAGCGGTGATTTTATGTACCGATATTCAAGAAGATATGCTACCGGTATAGGCCTTGACGTGTTCTACTCTTCAAACATGAAGGAGCTGAAGGAAAGTGACATAAAATTATATGGTGAAGAAAGGGTTGCCAAATGCCCCGGATACTCACCAATATCAATTGGTATTGCTGTTGTACAGGAGGTATATTGGAACAATTTCGCCATACACGTTGCTGTGGGAGCATACCCATACCGTCACAAAGGTGTGAACAACGATCTTGAAGAGAAAGACCGTGAGCGCGGATGGCACTACGAAAAAGCCGGTTTCAGATATTACTTCCCCAAACTTGGCAACACGTTCCTTGGTTTCGCAATCAAATCGCACAGCATAAAGGCTGAATATCTGGAATTCTCAGCCGGTATCCGCCTATAAGTACATAAAAAAAGATGTTTCAGCTGAAACATCTTTTTTTATGTACTTATATAGTTGTCTATTGCTTATATGAATATGAATTTCAGAACAAACAATACTGCAAGAACATACATTACAGGAGTAATCTTCTTGAACTTTCCGCACATCATATTCAACAGCACGTATGAGATCATTCCAAGCATGATACCGTTAGAGATTGAATATGTGAGTGGCATCATTACGATACAGATAAACGCCGGTATTGACTCGCAATAATCATTGAACGGAATCTTCCTTACCGACTCAAGCATGAGCATACCAACAATCACAAGTGCTGCTGTTGTTGCTGCCGAAGGGATTGACAGGAACAAAGGAGAGAAGAACAACGCTACGGCAAAACATACTGCTACTACGAATGCCGTGAGACCAGAACGTCCACCTTCGGCAACACCGGATGCACTCTCGACATATGTTGTAGTTGTAGAAGTACCGAGCACCGCACCTGCTGTTGTCGCGATAGAATCGGCCATAAAAGCCTGTTTAATTCTGGCAATATTACCATTTTTGTCTACCATATTGACCTTGGTACACACACCGATAAGAGTACCTATTGTATCGAAAAGATCGATAAAGAGGAATGTAAACACTACCACCAGCATATCAAGAGATAGAATCTGATCGAACTGGAACTGGCAGAAGATCGGTTTTATCGACTCAGGATGTGACATTACTCCCTTGAACTCAGTAATACCGCCGGGAATACCTATAAGCATAGTAATGATGATACCTATCAATATTGCAGCCGGGACTCTCTTTGCATATAGAATTCCGGTAATTATAATACCAATCATAGCAAGCAGAGCCTGACCTGATGTAACATCAGCAAGCGCTACGAGGGTTGCACCGTCAGCAACAATCAATCCACCGCTATGCAATCCGATGAACGCAATGAAAAGTCCGATACCGGCACCTATAGCATTCCTCAA
>JAEIGA010013803.1_pt1 | contig 12287 bp, 9 predicted proteins | sample 9270691 | NCBI WGS metagenome assembly JAEIGA01 (sample SAMN17057246, study PRJNA624740) | gut metagenome | biome: biome; isolation source: fecal sample | host: Bos grunniens | place: China: Xizang | collected 2019
GGACTATAAGACCGAGAATCTGACAGTAAAGTCGGGTGATAAGCGCGAGGTTTATATGGCTCCGGGTGGCGGTTTTGCTATGATTATCAAGCGAAAATAGTTGATTTACCGCTCGGTTTATATTTAGAGGTTGCCCGACACGCAAGTTGTGGCAACCTTTTTTATGGCCCTTTGTTGTGCTATATTTTTATGGCTCCTTGTCGTACTATATCATTGTGCCACACAGCTTCTGACAAAAAAATGAGCGTGCCCTCGCCAAAGGACACGCTCTTAAAAAAAACATGGTTTTCCGTTGTTTAGAACATTGCTGCTGCCTGTATCTGGATCATATTGTTGTGACCCTTGCCCTGGATGAAATCCTCGTATACATAGTTTGCCTGCAACTTAAAGTGCTTGATGGGCTGCCAAGCGATACCTGCTGTATAGTTCTCCTGTGTCATCTCGTTGCGAGCCTTATCGTTAAAGCACATCTGCTCGTAGCGGGCTACAACCATAAAGGTCTTGCAGAAACGATAGCCTGCAGTGGCATACATACCGTCAGAGTTGATGTCGCCTGTCTTGCCACCAATCCACTCCGAGCGAGCCATCCAGGCACCCTTGTCGTAGCATACGCCCACGCCCCAGCGGTTACGCTTGATATAGTCGGCGCCACCCTCGCTCCACAAGTATGAGCCCGAGATAACCAAACCATCTACGGGACGCACCATCAAACGAGCGGCCACATCCTTCGACTTGTTGTTGTCCTTGCAGTTGATGCCGGCACCATTGAATACGCCCAAATCGTAGCTCACAACCTTGTCGAAGAGGTCGCCATAGAGTTTTACTCCTATATCACGACCATTCGCCTTGTCCTTTACATCGGCACCGGTGCTGTTGCCCACAAGATAAGAGATAACCATCGGATAGTCGATAAGCTCCAGCTTGGTTGGGCCGTAGTCGGTATTTTCGATAGAGAAAGGAACCTTGAACTGTCCGGCGCGCACCTTCAAGCCTGTCAGAGGCTTATACGAGAAGTAGGCATCGACAATCTTGGGTGAGGTTAGCTCCAGCTGCAACTTATAATCCAACTCGGGCGAGATGTTGCCGTCGAATGACATACGCATGCGGCGTAGCTGGAAGGTCGATGAGCCGTCGCCATCGTTATAATCGTAACGAATCTGTGTATAGCCCGAAATCTTGGGCAGAGCTTTCGTGATTTTATCCCAACTCTTGCTTTTCTCCTTCAGAATAGCAACCTCTTCCTGTAGCTGGGCAATCTGTGCCTCTTGTTCTGTTGTCGTTTGCGCGTATGTATTTATTGCGCCCAAAAGCATAGCAAAAAATAAAAACTTCTTCATAGCTTGTAGTTTTATTTGTTTATAAGATATACAAAAGTAGTGATTTATAATAAAAAACAAATGCGTATAAATACCTAATCTTAAGTAAGTGAGGGCGGAGTGAATTATTTAGGGAAATAAATTTTGTTCTCCACGCGCGTTGTATTATCTTTGCATGTTAGAAAAACTTATAATACAACTTAACTATGAAAGAGATGGTATTGGTGTCTGGTGGTGCCGGTTATATCGGTTCTCATACAGCCGTAGAGCTTATTAACGCCGGCTACGATGTCGTTGTTGCCGACAATTTGTCAAACTCTGATATGAGTGGCGTGGAGGGTGTACGCAAAATTACAGGCGTGGATGTTCCCTTCGTAAATGTTGATTGCTGCGACAAGGAGGCATTCCGCAAGGTTTTCGAGCAGTACAACTTCAACTCTGTAATTCATTTTGCGGCCTTCAAGGCTGTGGGTGAGTCTGTTGCAGACCCTATGAAGTATTACCGCAACAACCTGGTATCGTTCATGAATGTTTTGGATTTGATGCGTGAATTTGGTCGTCCCAATATCGTATTCTCTTCATCAGCTACAGTATATGGCGAGGCTGACCAGCTTCCTGTAACCGAGCTTACACCTCGCAAGCCTGCAACTTCGGCTTATGGTAATACAAAGCAGATGTGTGAGGATATCTTGCGCGATACGGTAAATGCTTATGAGGGCTTGAAGGGTATCTCGTTGCGTTATTTCAACCCTATCGGTGCTCATCCATCGGCTCTTATCGGTGAGCTTCCCCGTGGCGTTCCACAGAACCTCGTTCCCTTCATTACACAGACTGCTGCCGGCATTCGTGAGTGCTTGAGCGTCTTTGGTGATGACTACGATACTCCCGATGGCTCATGCTTGCGCGACTATATCGATGTTGTAGATTTGGCAAAGGCTCATGTTGTGGCTATTACCCGCATGATTGAGGATAAGAACAAGGCGAAGTACGAGATTTTCAATGTCGGTACAGGTAATGGCGTATCGGTATTGGAGTTGGTAAACAGCTTCGAGCGTGTGAACGAGCTTAAACTCAACTATAAGATAGCACCTCGCCGTCCGGGTGATGTTGTGGCTATCTGGGCCGACACATCGTTGGCAAACGAGGAGTTGGGCTGGCATGCCGAGCGTTCGTTGGACGACACTTTGCGTTCGGCGTGGGCTTGGGAGAAAAATGTGCGCGGCATAAAATAAATGTTACTTCAGCCTCGTTTAAGAGGTTGTAAAAGCTCTGTATAGGAGCAGGAAAGAAAAATAAGTGCAGATGAAGAAGTTTTTGATGCTTATAGTATTGGTAGCAATGGGCCTTTCGACAGTTGAGGCGCAGAGCTACTATGTGCCAAAGTATAAGAAAAAGAAGGAGGTACGCGAATATGCCATGTTTAAGGCAGAGCGCCCTATTGAGATCTATTTTGGTGGTGCAGTGAATTTTGCATTGGGTATGCATAACCATATCAACTATAAAGATTATGGCTATGCTGTAGGCTACGACCAAAAGATAGGTCTTATGGGAGGTGATGTCCGTATAGGCGTTGGCTATAAGCTCGGCAATCATGTTGTTGCCGGCCTGGAGGGTGCTTATCTGTTCCAGGATAACGGCAATGCACTACCTCTGACAGGCGTTTTCAAGTACTACTATGGTACAGCTACACCAAAGCATCCTTGCCGTTTGTATAACTACGCCCAGGTGGGTCCGCAGTTCTATTTCAGCGAGAAATCAAAGCCCGTAGGTATGATGGCGGGAGCCGGTTTGGGCTTGCGTTTGTTGCTTGCGCAGTCGGTGCGTATGGAGCTTCAGTGGGGCTACCAGATGAATATGCGTCGTCCTGAGGTCTATTCAAAGGGTGCTCATGATGTTTCGTTGAAGGGCGTTAAGTTTAATCAATATGCCCACATCGCACAGTTTGGCATAAATATCTATGTATTCTAAGAGTAGATTCTGATTGTTATTGCACTTGTAAATAAAAAGGTCGCTTCTGCACGGAAGCGACCTTTTAGTTTATTACTCTTTTTTCTCCTCTTCAACCGTGGGAGCTGAATCCTTATATTTGAAGCGTCGAATCTTTTGTGTTGCAGTCTTCTCGAAAGGCTCTTTCATAACCTCTACCGAGCTGACCTGCGACGATTTGTTCACATTTTTGTTTGTTATGCTCAGAATCTTCTCCTTCCAGTGGTCGAGCTTTTCGTAGAACATATCTTCGCTCTCCTTGTCCCACTGAATAAAATCTTCGGCCGGAGCTACAAGGGCCACCAGGCGACCATTGCGTTCAACGATAATCGACTCGCTAACACCCTCGACATTGTTCACAACATTCTCAATCTCCTCGGGGTAGATATTCTCGCCCGAAGGTCCAAGAATCATGTTGCTGTTGCGTCCCTTGATGTAGAAGCGTCCCTTCTCGTCCTGAATGGCGATATCGCTTGTGCGGAACCAGCCATCTTCGGTAAAGACACTCTTTGTGCGCGCAGGGTCTTTGTAATAGCCCAGCATAACATTCGGGCCCTTTGCTACAATCTCGCCCTCGCCCGTTTCGGGGTCGATGTTGTGTAGTTTGAGTTGTACATTATATACCGGATAGCCGAACGAGCCTACCGCTCTCCAACCCTTCATAGCATAACCAAGCAGAGGTGATGTTTCGGTAAGTCCATAACCAATGGCGTATGGGAAGCGAGCCTCAAGGAGGAATTTTTCAACCTCGGGGTCAAGTTTCGCTCCGCCGATTCCATAGAAACTGATATGACCTCCGAAGGTCTTTTTCAGTTTCATACCGATTATGCGGCACATCACTCCATGCATATTTTTATTCATCCACGAGAGTGTGCGGCTCTTCTGTATGGTGGGCAATACGCTATTTTTGTAGACCTTTTCAATAATCATAGGCACTGTAAGCATCGTCGTGGGCTTCACAATCTTCATAGCCTTGAGTAGAAGCGGTGCTGCCGGGGGCTTGGGAAGATAGTAGACCGTAGAGCCGGTATACATCGGGTAGAGCATACCCAAGGTCATCTCGAGTGTGTGAGCCATAGGCAGAATCGAGAGCCAGCGGTCCTTCTCGGTGCGCTTGCACGAGTGATAGCATGTTATGACATTCGATGCGAGATTTCGATGACTCAGGACCACGCCTTTGGCACTGCCCGTTGTGCCCGAGGTATAGATTATTGTGGCAATATCGTCGGGTGTGGGGACTGCTGTGCGCCCGTCGCAGGTAAATTTCTCGTCGTCGGCTTTCAGAATCTCGAGTGTATCCAATTCGATTACAAGCGTCATCTTGTCCATTACCTCTTTCGATACTTTTCCGAGCATTTTATTTGCCACGAAAAGCACCTTGCTCTCCGAGTGGTTGATGATGTTGGTCACCTCGTTCTCCGAGCTGTCGGGCAGGATGGGAATAGATATTCTGCCAAAGACAACCGTCGAGAAAAAGGCAACAGACCAATTTGGCATATTGGTAGAGAGAATGGCAACCTTATCGCCTGCGGCAATACCATATTGGGTCAAAACCTTCGACAGCGCATCGCACTCGTTCTTAAGCGAAGAAAATGTATATGAGCCCTCCTTGGTGTCATACCATTGGGTATATACCTTCTTTGAGTAGACCGCAGTGGCATATTCATATAGCTTTGCCAAAGTGTCGATGTACTTCTCTCTTACTTTTTTCAAATGTCTGTAAATCTGATTCATATAATGTGTATATATTAAAAAAATGTAGTGTCCTAACCACAAGTTGCAGGTACGAAAAAAGGCGGGCAACCATAAATGTTGCTCGCCTCTATATCATCTGCTATCTGTGACCGCCATGAGGTGGGCCCATACGGTACATGCCACCCTGCATGCCGCCTCTCTGGCCACCCTGCATACCCATGCCGTAATCGGTAATCTCGCGCGAACCCTTCTTGCCGAATACGCGGAGATTGTAGTTGAATTTCACCGTAAAGAATCGGCCTATGACGCTGTTCCAGGTGTTCTGTGTGTAACCCGAACCTACGGTGCGGGCAAACGATGTATTCTGGTTGAAAATATCGTTTACGCCGACCATAATCTCGCCCAGCTGGTTCTTGAATAGCTTCTTACCAAAATATGCGTTGCAGAGCGTATATGTGTCGTTGTAGTCGTTCGTAAAGCCGATGTTCTGAATATAGCTGGCGCTCGCCGTAAAGGTGAAGCCCTTCCAGAATACAGCCTTCAGATTACCCGATGCCGAGTGGTAGAAATATTCGTTTGTGCTTCTTCCCAACGAGTTGTCGGCCTGGTTGTACATACCGTCCCATGAGAGTGTGAAGTCGATATTTTCCGAGATGTTACTACCCAATGTCACGCCGGCATTGTAGCCCATGTTCGATGTGAGGTTGCGCTTGCCATTTACCAACGAAGGAATGCGCGAATAGTTCACTCCCGCCATGATGTTGAAGTTACACTTCATAAAGTTCAGCGGCGTACCATAGTTCAAGTGTGTGAACAAGTTGAGGAAGCCATCCACATTGTCGTAAGTCGAGTAACTGGTGAGGGGGTAGCCCAACTCCTGCGCAATGTCCTGCATCGTGCCGGTCTTATCCTCTTTGGTGTAGATGCTCGACGAAATGTAATCCTGTGTAGCGTTGAACGAGAACATCCACATAAATGTACGGCCCTTCTCCAAATTGGTGTTGTTGTAGTGGAAGTTCACACGGTGTGAGTATGCGGGATTCAGGTTCTCGTTACCGCGCGATACATTTCGTGCGTTCGAGATATTGAGGATGTTCTGCAACTGCTCAATTCGGGGGTTGTTGGTGTTCGACATCACAAACAGACGGATAGAGTTCTGCTTGTTGATGTTGAAGTTACCCATCAGGAAGTAGGTGAAATCCTTGTATGAGTGTTTGATGCGCTGGCTCTCGGCACTCTGAATATTACCCGAAAGGGTAGAGTACTGGTAGTTCACATTCACAACCAAAGTGTTGCGCTCCTTCGAGTAGCGGAATCCGGGACCTGCGCTGTGGGTTACATAGTCGCTCGTCTGGAAGTTCGAAAGCTTTGGGTCGATATTGCCGTTTGTATAGGTGTCGTCTGTGCCGAAGTTTTTAGTTTGGCGGTCAGACTCCTGGCCCGAGTAGTTCACATTGTAGCGAACAGTAATCTGCGAATATTTCGACAAAGGCTCGGCGTATGTGATGCTACCTCCGGCGCCCATATTCTTCGAATCCGACAAAGTCGAGAGATAGCGCATGATACGCTTCTCGGTGCTTGGAATAGGCTTGTTGTTAGGGTCATACTCTACATTTGTCTTCTCTACCGAGTGTGAGCGTGAATTGTTATCCGAGCCACGCACATTGATGTTGCCATCTACGGTAAGCAGACGACCCGGCTTACCCAAATTTACACGATACTGCAAGAACTCCGATGCGCGGTATCCGTTACCGTTGCTCTTCGAGAAGTTATCGATAGCATCATAAATGTTGCTACCTATAGCGCCAATCTGCTGTCCCGTAGACTCGCTGAAGGGGTTATAGCCCTGCAAGCTGAGATTTGTACGCGACATTATAGAGTGGTTTTTGTTGATGCGCCAGTCGAATCGAAGGTTGAGGCGGTGGTTGTAGTTCTTGTTATCCGATGTACCGCTCTCCTCCAATGTTCCCAGCTCCTCCGTAGGGGCTTCATACCAACGGATAAGCTCCGAGAGGTTGCGTGTGCGTGAACGGTTATAGAAGTAGCTCGCCTGCAACTTCACCTTCTCCTTCTCGCCCCACGAGTTCGAGTAGTTCAAACCTATCGAGCCGACATTTGCAACACCACTCTGTGGGCGTACCATATATTGACCTACGCCGCGACCCATGCCGCCGCCCTGGCCTCCGCCGCCACCACCTGTGACGCCCATGATATCCTCGAATGAGAAGTTCTGCTGGTTGATATTATTCATATGGCCGATGACCGAGATACGGCTTGCTCCCGAGAAGTAGTTCACATTTCCGCCTACGGTATATTTGTGAGAACTTGTGATATCGTCGGTTTCGGGCTGATAACCATATCCGGCAGTGAGTTTTCCGAACACACCCTGACGCATATGAGAGTGCGTTACGATGTTCAAAGCCTTGTAGCCCTCGCCATCATCCATACCCGAGAATTCGGCATTGTCGCTGAGCTTGTTAAACACCTCGACGCTCTTTACCGACTGTGCGGGCAATGAGTTGAGTGCTGTAGAGACATCCTCGCCGAAAAACTCCTTGCCATCGACAAAAATCTTCTTCACAGATTCACCCTGAGCCTCTACCGAACCATTCTTTACCGTAATACCCGGCATCTTCTTCAAAAGGCCCTCGACATCGGCATCGTTTGCAACCTTGAACGCTCCGGCATTGTAGCTTACCGTATCGCCTTTTGTTGAAGCACGAATTGCCTCGACCTCCATAACTACGGCGTCGATTTTTGTTGCCTCTTCGCTGATTTCGACAACGATTTTCTCGCGATTTTCAGCCGTGATGGCTATCTGCTCACTCTTGGTCTGATAGCCGAGGAACGACACAGAAATATTATACTCCCCATATCGAGTTGATGGGAGCGCGGTTTTTCCCGCATAAGCAGAGATATACTGCTTTGCTTTTTCGGGGGTCTTTATCGGAGCAACCTCCACGATAGCTCCTGCGATTCCCTCCTTGGTTTCTGCATCAAGAACTGTGATTACCACCTTGCCGCTCTGGGCAAATGTAAACATCGCAATGCAGATGAAAAATGCTGTTAAAACAATTTTTTTCATATCCTGTTTATACTCTGTTTTATCCGTTGTTTTATCTGCTCGTTACTTTGTAACGAAATAGAATCGTGTAATGATTTTTTTTGCCGTTGCAAAGATAGATAATTATTTCTGTGAAAAAACTTTTTGCAGGGTGAAACGACAAAAACGGGGTGTCAATTGACATTGACACCCCCCGAAAAACAACCTAATTTCCATTACTGCCCTTAATGGATTTATGGGGCCTTCGAAAGATAGGACTGAAACTTAGAACCCCATGCCGTTGCCGAAGCCTCCGCCTTCAAATCCTCCACCCATTTGGCCTGGGCCACCCATGCCATGATGAGGCATTCCTTGGCCACCGCCAAAACTTTGCTGGAAGTGATTCTGTTGCTGTTGCTTCTGCTTCAACCACTTTTTATATTGTGAGTCGTTGAGAATCTTTTTTAGTTGCTCCTCCTGAGCTGCTTCGCGAGCTTCGCGTCTTTCACGCATCTCCTCCATGATTTTGCGCATTGCAGCACGCTCTCTGTTCTCGGCCTCAGCCTCAGCACGATTTAGCTGCGAGATAGCGGCCTTCTGCTCGTCGGTAAGCTTCAAACTCTCGGCCATGCGCTCGGTTCTCATGTCGGCACGCTGCTCTGCAGTCATGCGCTGGCGACCTTCGCGCGGCATTTGAGGATTCCCGCCCATATTCTGTGCCGATGCAGATATTGTAAACAATGCTGCAAGACCAACGATGAATATTTTTACGCTTTTCATGTTTTTTTGAAAAATTTTCTCAATACAAAGGTATTATTTATATATCAAAAACAATAGCGATGTATAGGTAAAATGGTTCAAAATAGGGGGTGAATCGACTAAATTTAAGGGTGAACCGTCATGAGCCACTGCTTAAACTCGGGTACTCGGGCCTTGCTGATGATAATTTTCTCGGGCGTTTCGACCATGAGATTAAGCGACAAACGACTGCCAAACCATACTGCAATATCCTTAACTGCCTTGCGCGAAACTATAAATTGGCGATTGGCACGAAAGAATGTATTCTCGGGCAAAGTCGCTTGCAGGACTTCCAATGTGCGGTCGATTGTATATCGTTCACCTTTGTAGGTTGTTGCCGTAACCTTTTCGTTCGAGGTGTAGAAATATGCAATGTCGTTGACTCCTAACGGAATGATGCGGTCCTTGTAGTGTACCAAGAATGCTTGGGCCTTCTCTTGAAGGTTGTTATCCATCTTCTGGTCGAGCATGGCGTTTATGCGCTCGTTGTAGCTGCTGGACTCTTGCTGCGTAAGGCGCGAGAACTTTTCCAGAGCACGCTGCAAGTCGGCCGCTTTGATGGGCTTTAGCAGATAATCTATGCTGTTTACCTTGAAAGCGCGAAGTGCGTATTCGTCGTATGCCGTAGTGAAGATAATGGGGGTTGTGACCTCGACTTTGTCGAAGATGCGGAACGACTCCCCGTCGGCCAGATGTATGTCCATGAAAATCAAATCAGGGCGAGGGCTTTGCTCGCTACGGAGATACTCTACACTCTCCTCGATGCTTTCCAATACTGCCAAAACTTCGTAATTGGGAGCTACGGCACGCAGTATGGCTTTGAGGTTTACGGCAGCAGCCGTTTCATCCTCGATAATTAAAACGCTCTTTGTCATGACTGTGGCTTTGTTAATGGAAGACGCACAATAAACTCGGTGTCGCTCTCCCTGATTTCTATATCTTGTCCTGTTGTAAGCTGCCAGCGGCTACGCAGATTCTGCAAGCCAATACCTGTTGATGGTTCCTGCTCAATTTTGGGTACTTTGAGGTTCGAAACAACCAAGACATCACCCTCGGTGCGGATAGAAATGTGAAATGGCTGCTTGCGTGTTATCGAGTTGTGCTTCACGGCGTTATCGATAAGCGGCTGCAGAGTGAGCGAGGGTAGGGTATAATGGTTATATGCCGCATGAATATCAATGTCGAAGAATAGTTTGTCGGCATAGCGCACCTTGAAAAGTTCGCCATAGGCCCTGGCAAACTCAATCTCCTCGGCTAAAGTAGATGTGGTGTTTTGTCCATTCTGAATGATATAGCGGAAGGTGTCCGAGAGATGGTCTATATAATCCAGTGCCTTTTCGTTATCCTGCTCTCTGACCAACATCGAGAGTGAATTGAGCGAGTTAAAGAAGAAGTGGGGATTTATCTGTCCCATCAACATATTGTATCGCGCCTGGAGGTTTTCGCTTTTCAGGTGCTCGTTCTCGAGCAAAATCTGCTGCTTCTGCGATATAAGGTCGTAGATTCGGCCATATAGAATGGCAGCAATAAGCACAAATGAACATTTAAGTATCACCATCCAGTCTATCGAAGACGAGGGATGCTGGAATATCATTATAATCTTTCCGGCCTGCCAATTTATCGAGGGGGCAAAGAAGTAGCACACAAAAGTGAGCGCCACGACCAATATGCAGCGTTGCATATAATGGCGTGTGGTGGTTTTGTTGCGTCCCCACGAAGAGGTTATGATTGTCATTAAAAGGTATGACAACAGAAAATAATATAGCAACTGCACCACGCTCTCCTCGCTGCGTGACGGGCGGTCATAGATTATAGGTGCCGGTTCCTGCCCGTTTTGAGTAATGATTTCATCTATCGAGCGATTAGCCTTGCCTCGCGGAGGAAAGGCCGTACAGCGAATCGTGTCGCCATCCTTGAGGTTGTACCAACGCGCCCTGCGATTGCTGACAAAGATTTTGTATTGGGCAACCGAGTCGGGATATTCCGGTGCGAGGCTTTTCTTGCAGATGACATATCCATAGCCATCCTCCGAGAGTTGCAGAACACCCTCATGCTCGGGCTTTTGTATCACCTGCTCCTCGCTGTGTGCCGAACTCTCGCGCTGCTCGACCATCATCGAAAGCAGATACGAAAAGTTTACAATCAAAGTCAATGCTATGGCAATCAGCAGATTGACAATGGCTGTAGAACGGAAATTCTTCTTCATTTGTTCGCCTTTTTGCTGTTTTTCCCTATCTTTCACTGTCGGGCGATGGCTTGGGGTTGGTTTTTCTTAATGCTTTTACTCCTCCTTGTACCACGAAGCGTAGAGCTGGTAGTCGCGAGCCGTACGCTTCACGATTGTCTCTCGCTGCTCGGGGGTAATCTCCTTTACCTTCTTGGCAGGTACGCCCGCATATACCGAGTTAGGCTCCAGTTGTGCCCCAGACAGAACGAGAGCATTGGCTGCGATGATGCAACCCTCGGGAACTACGGCATTATCCAAAACCGTTGCACCCATGCCAATCAGCACGCTGTCGCCGATTGTAGCGCCGTGAATTGTGGCGTTGTGACCCACCGACACATCGTTGCCGATGTGAGTCTGCGAGGGCTTGGGCGACTTGTCGTAGAGGGTGTGGATAACGGCTCCGTCCTGAATGTTTGTGCGGTCGCCGATGGTGATTTTGTTCACATCGCCACGCAACACCGCACCAAACCATATTGAGCAATCCTTACCGATTGTTGTATCTCCAATAATAACGGCAGTCTCTGCCAAAAAAGTATTTTCGCCAATCGAGGGCTTGTGTCCTCTGACTTCCTTAATTATTGCCATAGTTTTTTATTGTTCTTGGTTATCTTGTCTTTCTAATCCTGCTAAATCCGCTTGGTTGGCGTATTCTTCGTCTGCCTTACCTTGTGAATGCTGTTTTTATTAGTGAATTTAGTGAAATTAGTGAGTTTAGTGATTACGCAAAAATATCAATTTTCAATACCTGGCACTCTCCTAAACTCTCTAAATTCCTTAACTTCCCTATTTTGTCCATTCATTACTGCTGGGTGTTCTCTTTCCCTTCTTATCTCTCTTTATCAAACGCTATTTCCACAGTTGTATTATCTCTTTTTACAACAAAATTCCACTTATCTGCCGATTTATACAACTTGTTCAACCCTCTGATATCTAATTCGTTTGGAGAAAGGCCGTTGATAGAGATAATCGTGTCGCCTCGCTTTAATCCCGCTTTTGCGGCGTTGCCACCTTCAATCATACCATTGACAACCCAGCAGTTTTGTTGAGGCGTTAAGGTGATGCCCAAATCATAAGCACTTGTCGCCGTAATATTCCCATTCGGACGAAGCCAAATTTCGCATTTTGCAAAATCAAATACCACATCAAAGCACTCCAAAAGAGCATTGCCGATGATGCCGTCATAGCGATTGTCAGCCATAGCACCTTGTGTGTTGCCCGAATA